>Ga0307509_10000733_pt1 | contig 56198 bp, 68 predicted proteins | sample 10_EM_MG_FD_202245 | JGI IMG/M metagenome (GOLD analysis project Ga0307509, IMG submission 202245) | Populus trichocarpa ectomycorrhiza microbial communities from riparian zone in the Pacific Northwest, United States - 10_EM | ecosystem: Host-associated > Plants > Roots > Unclassified | place...
CACCGGATAGAAAAGCACATGTTAAATCCCCAAATATTATCCTAAAACAATCAATAAAACACCATAATATATATCTTAGCTGTAGTAATGTAAGCGGTGTACAGGTGGAGCCGAAACACAAACTAAGCAAAAGAATACACGGTAGTGTTATGAAATGCACATAGGAAATATAACGGAATTTCAACAATCTCGAGCAAGAACCTCAAACTTTGACTGCGGCACTAAGTGGGACCGAGAGAGACAACTGGCGAAAGGCCTGGGAATAAGAAATTGAGTCGTTAAAGAAAAATAAAACATGGGTAGTGGAGAATTTACCATCAGATAGAATTGTGGTGGGATGTCGTTGGCTTTTTAAGAGAAACGAGGATGGTCGGTATAAAGCACGACTTGTTGCAAAAGGCTATAGCCAACAGTATGGTATCGACTACCACGAGACATTCCCTCCTGTCGCCAAGTTTACCACAATTCGCCTATTACTAGCCCTCGTTAGCCAACAGGATTGAGAGATCATTGGAATGGATGTGAAAACAGCATTTCTCAATAGTGAGCTAAAAGAAACTGTTTACATGGAGTTACCGGAGGGAATGGTAATACCGAAAGGAAAACGAGATTTACAGACAATAGCTTGCCGACTTCTCAAGTCCATTTATGGACTAAAGCAATCTCCGCATTCGTGGTACGGCAAGATAAACTCATTCTTCTCCGAGCAGGGATTTAGCCGAAATGAACAAGATCACAGTATGTTCATACACCGTAACCGACAAAGAATCCTAATTCTCTATGTGGACGATTTAGTATTAGCAGCTCCAACCAAAGGCAAAATAAGTTGGATTCGGAATCCTCTTCACCAGAAATTTGAGATAACTGACCTGGGGAATCTCACAATCTTTTTAGGCCTTGCAATTAGAAGAAACCAACAGGCAAGAACCCTACACCTCTCGCAGACGACCTATATCCAAAAGATCCTGGATAGAGAGCGGATGCAAAACTGCAACCCAGCCACTACGCCGGCTGATCCTAATGTTCGCCTTGACAAATGTCCGCTATCGTACAAGGCTAGCGAGGAAGATAAGAAGAGATACCAGTCGGCGGTTGGTTCCCTAATGTACGCCATGTTGGGAACAAGGCCAGACATCGCCTATGCTGTTGCGAAGGTCAGCCCGTACCGTGTGAACGCAGGGCAGGCACACTGAACCGCGGTGAAGCGAATCCTACGCTATCTGGCTGGGACTCAGGATCTCGGTCTGAGTTTCCAGCCGACTGGGAAAGCAAAGGAACTTACCGATGCAGACTGGGAATCTGGAGATGATTGCAAGTCAGTATGTGGATATACTTTCCTTCTCGGAAGCGCAGCTATTTGGTGGAATAGCACGAAGCAAAGCTGTGTTGCACTCTCCTCAACTGAGGCAGAATATATGGCTTTGACGCAAGCGGCCAAGGAGTCCATTTGGCTTCAAGCGGCATTAAGTGACCTCAGAGCCAGCAAACACCAAGGAGAGGTCACGAACATTCACGTTGATAATGAGGGACCTATAGCATTAGCAAAGAATCCCGAATTCCATGCGAGAACTAAGCACATAGATATTCAGTATGATTTTATCAGTCAGCACATCGACAACCAGAATATCGTACTCACCTATTGTCCAACGGCCGATATGACCGCAGATATTTTCACTAAAGCGCTTCCTCAACCGGCATTCCGAAAGCCCCGCCGAAGTCTGGGACTCATACCCCTATCACAATCCCAGTCAGCGAAGAGCTCTACGAACGAAGCCAGACAGGACGATTTCCGAACTGCAGCTGGAGTTGATACCAATCACCCCTGAGACCGAAACGGTAAAGTCCCAGTCAGGGGAGGTATTGTGAATCACCGGCGCTTTGATTGATAGCCCAATCTCGACACCCCAAGAACCACGACTACATATCTGGAATTCATCACTTCTCGCATAAAGCACAAACACGAATGATATGGGAAATGGAGAACGAAGTAGGAGCTGGGTGCGGATTGAAGAGGTTTCTAAGAAGAGAAGGGAAGGGAAGAAGAAGCGGTAGGAATGGAGGAGAGATGAAGTGGAGGAAATAGAGAGAATGGACAGGAAGTGGTCAGGGGAGGTTGGACAGAGGGAGAAAGGATACAGCGAATGTTATCGTGGGGAAGGACAGTTTTGGAAAGGAAGAAGTTAGAATGTAAAGGTTTTTTGAGTTATGTATTTAAGGACAATAGTTTTCCCCCTGAGTGCGATGATAGAATCAAGATCAAGACGTTATCCTCCTTAATCTCTCCCCCTTCCACGCAGATACGCTGTAGTTTTTCTTCTTTTGAATTGCCTGCTAGATGTCTTACTCATACTTGCGCGGCTTATAACCATCCGCGCATTTCATTCTCACGCCTTTCCTGCACACCGACTGGCACATTACTATTGTTTGACCATTCCTGACCCTTTTAGCACGTGTAATTTAATTTAATTTAATTACATATATATACACGATCAGCGAGTGGTGATAAAACCATTCTCTCGATTCTCACGATCAGTTTCTTCAACATGCGATTCCGCCTCCCCATGGTCTTTGAACTCCACTGCACCAACTAGTTCTCCCGGATTGGGCCAATGTTCTCGCCGCCGCTCCTGCCAACCATGTCCTCCTGCTGTTTCAACGAGGCCGCCAGCGGCCTCCAACTCATCCAGCTCCGTATACTACCCAACTCCCGCCTCAATGTGTCTTCATCATTTTCATATCCTGCCATCCTGTCAACCCGCTTTCCCCACTCCGTCCCGATCCTGGCCTCCAATGTCTCCCTTATCCGCTGGATTATTCGCCGTTGCCAAACCTTTTCCGTTTTCCCCCTGGATCGCGTCTAATGTTCCAGCCTGGCTATCGATCCATTAGCTAACCTTTCACCCAACTCGAATACTTGCTATTTTCAAAAGTGACCCGATGCCCAGGCCGTTGAGGGATCCAGACACTTTCGAAACCTGCCAGTACACATTGTTGTTCTTACCCCTCGAAGCTGCCCTTGTGAAAGCCACATTATCGATACAGATGCCAGTCAGCCAACCTCCCAGTGAATGAAATAATATGATGGCTGTCAGATAGATAAACGGGCCATCAATCTTATCCAGAAAACCCTTATCGGTCATTCCTTTCCTTTTCGGGCCTGAGTAATGTTGAGCAAATATCACACCCGGAATGTGGGGTGCTAGGAATCTAAGAGAAATTGGCTGTCCGCCACATTAGATCAATTTAGTCTCACTCCGATTTGCAACCCTCCTGACAAATGTCAAAAAGATACCTCATGGCTGCCTAGCCGCCAAATGAACCTATCCTCCGCCAGTAGGTATTCCACTCTTCGTGCACAGGCTTTAGGATCCTGAATATTGAGCTTATCGAGTTCTGTTAGAGCCTTCTTTGCCGTATGCAGATACTCAGATCTGCATCCTGTGTGCTTTGCCAGGATCTGCAAATCAGTGACCAGCGGCCACTCCATTTACTCTAGGTTAGGATGTCGGTTATCGATTAACCGTAACTTACCTGGTCATTTGAGGGCGCGGTAGCATCAGCAAAGTTGGGATAGCCTAATTTGGTCCGTGCATCGCTCCAACATGTGCGGACTGCTTTGGTCAGGGTAATTGGGTCCGGAAACGGGTTGACGAAGATTGTCCAGTCCCACATCAGGTCACGGGATCTCGCGAGAATGGTACGCTCAAGCCCAGTTGCCCTATTTCGCCTACTACTGCCTTGCTGTCCTCCGCTATCGAATTCCCAGGAGCTTGGATCTGTGTGACTTGGCCTTATCACCCGCATAGCAAGTGGATTGAAGACTGTGGGCGAACGGCAGGGAATGCCAGATGTACAACCATTTCGGCTAACTCCTACTTGAGCAGACGTTCTCCGTCCACGGTAACTAATCCTCCTGCTTGAATTCTGGGTATTCCTAGGGTGATTGGCAGTATCGAGCGTGGCGAGCTAAGAAACTCACGCCAAATTGGTCTTTGCGTTCACAAGGCCGATGGATGATCCATATCGTCCCCATGCTGGCCTAACTCGTTCTCATCACTCTCCTCACTCCCCTCACTCTGGCCAACATTATCCTCATATCTCCCATCATGAGATTCTAGACTCTTATCCGCTGAGTCTAAGACTAGTGTTCGTTACGGGGCGGGGCCGGGCGGGGCGGGGCAGGTTTTCACTTGCTAGGCCCCGCCCTTACACGGGGCCGGGGGGGGTATTTCCAGGGTAATCCCCGCCCCGCCCCCGCCCGGGGCCCACCCGCACTCATTCCCTGGACGGGGCCCCGGTTGTTACCACCCATTTTTAGCGGGGACCCGTCCGGGGTATGGGTGGGGCGGGGGCCTGAGCGGGGACGGGGGCAGGGAATGCCGAAAAAGACACCCCGCCCCAGGCCGTTGAGCGGGGCAGGGCGGGGAAAAGGGCTGGGGGCCCGCGTTTTCCGGGGCCCCGTCCGCCCCGTAACGAACTCTATCTAAGACCTGCTGCCGGCTGTACAGGACAGGGTCTGGTAGCTGGAGTCATGAAGAAGCTGGCTCCCGCACGGCATCCCTCCTCCTACCTATAGCGGACCCAGCCATAACAGGCTGAACACTGGGTGGTGTTATTATAGTTAATCCGTCCCTGGACCCAGATGCGCGGAAACGTCCGCGAAGGACCTCCCTTTGCCTTTGTCTTTCCTGCCTCGATGAACGTGCGGGGTCCGCCATTAACCGCCGCTGTTGGTCTGACATAGTATGCAGGTGAATAGTGATAGAAGAGAGTTGCAGTGTATGACGTTGAGGTGCATGTGGTGTTAGGAAGCCTCTATTGGTAGGTAGCTAAGGGCCCGATATGGGTGTGAACTTGAAACATCCCAATGGTCGGCCCAGCTTCCTTAAGAACTAAGGACATTCACAGTTCATCACTCACTTTCATCTCCGCTGGTGTCAGCATACACCACGCGTCCAAATTGCAGGAAGTGAAAGCTCGGCTGAGGCTCAACGCATGAGATATAAGATGAAAAGCTACGATCGAAATAGTAATGAAAGGGGCAACCCCGAAGGAAAATCAGCTAGAGAAGCCCAAGAATGATCCGGACAAGCCCAAAGAGCAATCCTCTAATGCCAGCAGAGAAAACATGCACCAAACGAAAATGAGCTGGAAAATAGCAAGAATGATCTCCGCAGATTCTGAGAGCAGGTCTGACAAACTGACCCGGTAAATGCCGAACAGCTCATGGCAAACAAGAATCGTCTGCAAAACCTCAGCGGGACCCCCAAGACCAACAAAGTGTGCGTAGACAACATTCGGTTTGGGCAACCCGGAACGGCAACACCCGGGCCAATCCAAACAAGAAATGTGTGGGAAAGAATACAAGGATAACTTGCAAAACTCTAAAAGTTAAACTCCCAATGAAAAGTACCCATAGGAAACACCCGCAGGATCTGCGGACAGTCGCAGGTCTAAATTAAGTATACTGATCAGGGCAAGCAGTCCTGACATAGCGGCCTAATCTAAAACAGAAATAGTTAGGAAACAGCGAGAATAACATGAACTCTAGAAACAACAATGAAAACACCAAAAGGAAACGTCAAAGGGTCCATCGTAGCCTAGTACTTGTAAATCGCTTGCAATGGACCTGCATCCTCAGCTGGCGAGACATTAGCCACATTGGTCGTGGCAGGAGAGCTTTGTTCGCAGAGCTAGTAGGCCAGTACAGAAACAGACTTGAGCGGACTCCCAACGCCGGTTTCTGCCGGAACTCCGGCTGACCTTGCCAACAGAATGGATGAAAAACCTGGTTGTCGTAACCGGAACTTACCACGTGTAGAGTGTGCACTTGAGGCGGTTGGGCAGTTAGCGGGCGGGCAGAATTCTTGCCCGACTCCTTCAGCTGTCGCACTGTCGGCAGTCACCTCGCCAGTATATGGATCCTCGGAGGGGGAATGCCTTCTGCCGGGCGTATCGACTTGTGTCGCCAATGTGTTGACAGGCTGCACGGCCCCTGAGGCCAGCATCAAAAGATGTGCGGCTGACCTTGTCCCCTCTGCCTGCTCAGACGTTGCAGACACATGAGGGTGATCCGGATTGGGAGTAAACAGAGACGGACTGTTTGTAGGACTAGTCCTGTCAGCCAGGGGCCAACTGAGATCATGCTCCCCATCGCGTGTGTCCGGCTCAACCTCGATGCTGGCATCAATTGCCCCCACCTGTTGGGCCACCTTCCTCTGCGGTCCTGGACTTCCATCAGACCCGTATGGCTCATTGGCCTCTTGCATGACCGGGATTTGGTGTTTACCATTGTTACTGGCTGGCGTCCGGGATGCTTTCTTTAGGTCAGTCTACCGTTCTCCTTGTCTACTAGACCTCAAAACACGAGTGCCCAAGTTAGCTCCTGGGAAAGAAGCTCGCATACCAGAAGACTCTGGCTCTCATTCGCCAACGTCCGCCCAATTGGTTCGGTGTCTTCGCCAAGTCCTTTTTTGTGGTATTAGCGCTCCATGTGGTCCTTGTTGAGGTAGTTCCCTTTCCTGCCGCAGCGGGTGACTCTGGCTGGTGGCCATCTGAGCTCGGTCCATCATGGCTGCTGGCGGACCCGTGATCCGAGGCGTCTGGAGGGGGGCCCCCGTTATCATGTGGAGCAAACCTCATCTCACCAAGAGGAGGAGTGCTATCTGGTGTATCCTTCCTGTGATAGTAACAGAAGAGCAGATGCATTGGTTCACGTGGCGGATTCACAGACCACCATATCTGAACAAGTAGGCTATTTGTGATTCGGATCATTTCAGCAAGCAGCAGCGGCTTCTGTGGATGGTGCTGCAGCAGACGTGTACCCTCTCTCGTCGTACCACTAAGCATACGAAATCTGACACCCGGTCCCGTGGCTTTGTCTATGCCCGCTAGCAGGTTCTGAAAGGTGGGCTCGGTTAGCTGCATCCAGTAAACATGTTCCCGACTTTGCCACTCGATCTTGGCAATCTGAATAGGAAGTGGGCTGCGTGGGCGGACTACGGATGGCTCATCTATCCAGAGAGGCATAGACCGCGGACCGGCGAGACCTGCTGGAGCTGTATTAGCATATATGGTACTTCTTTATTGCGGACGGTTGGCGATAACTTACGATCATTTCTGGCGGGGGTGGGGTACGCAACCCGAACAGCGGCAACAGGTGCTCTCAACATGTCTCTTAAGATACCCTGATGGTTTTTTGCTATGTCCTTTAGCAAAAAGTCGAACCATTCGGTAAAAGGTTCACCACGGGGGTTATTCGCCTGCCAGAGTCCCGACCTCTGGCGAACAGGCCGGAGGGTAAGATCATGTGCCTGGATGGCCACCCATTGTCCAGCAGTACTCTGCTTCCACCCTGGGATCCTCTCTTGCTCCATCTTAGGTTTCATAGCATTTCGCCAGGCTTTATACTCTGGACTATCGGTTTGTGGGTGGGGGAAGCCCCCAACGTGCTTCTACCAGGTAACATCGCTGTCGTTTTTAAAGGACGCCACTTTTTCGAAACTGAGACCAACCGTTCAGGCTGCCATTCTATTAGTGATCGGGGTGGAGGGTGGTTGATGGATCAGAAAGAGGGGGCTTGTTAGGAGGCTTTAAATGGTCGCTTAGCGGATAGAGGATGCCCGCTAGTAGATGCTGGTAGTTTGAGGATGAAGGATTGTGGAAGATCCAAAAATAGTAGAGCGGGGCTGGCGGCCGGTCAAGGGCCTTCTGCGGATGGTAATGGCTGTCAAAAGGTTATTGGCTAGGGAAGCGCAGATAGGGAATCTGAAATGAGCTGAGGATACACTGGTGATACTGCGGACGAGTGAGAGGTTATGCTGAGCTTGGTGGGGCCTGTTAGGATGGGCTGGCAGATCGAGGAGGTAATTGTGATTGGGGAAAGGATAATGGTGAGAAGATGGAAGGGGGGGAAGAGACAGCTTATATAGGCCGCACGAGGACGGTTTTAGTGGGGTTCGCAGCATTGTACCCTGTACAAACTTGAATATCGTGAAAAGTCACGTGACTAGTGTTGTTCACAAGCCGGCTCGAGCCACCAAGAAACCGCCAAGAAACCGCCAAGAGGCTCGAGTCTAGAGTTGAGTCGGCTCGGGGACCCCTGTCCGAGCTGGCTCATGCCGCCCAGAGACTCGAGGCTGCTCCTGGACCTCTGTTGGGGCCGCCAAGAGACCGGTTGCCAACAGACTCGAGTCCGCTTGGCTCGTGCACAACACTACACGTGACCCACCTACAATGACGATAGGTTTCAGATAGGGTTTTAAGCCGCAACGGAGCCACATGGGAGCCGCGACACATGAGCCAAGGCCCTCTCATACTCTCAACAAAGAACGGGTTTCACAAGTTAAACCGTGAATACCGGTTGGCAGCTTGAATGTCTGGACCCGCTCTTCATCCGAGCTAACAAACTTGAAATTTTCCCGATTTACGTCTTGAAAGAAACCTACCCTGCTCTTTGAACAACTGAGTCGGCTGCAGCCGCTCTGCCCATCCGCTTAAGCATCCGACAGACTACTTGAAAGAGAAACACCACACACGATGACCTCAAAGACCATAAAGTGTCCTTATGGCAGGCGACGTTATCAACAAGCCGCTTTATAGGAAAAACACCTTCAGACAATGCATCTTGATATTGGTCTTTCCCGCAGCGTGATTTGCGGACACAGCTTCCATGGGACCTACTTTTGTTCGTGATGAACTTGAAAACCTGACCGTCTCAGACTACGAATCTGAGTCCAGGCTCGAGGTCACAGATTTCCATACCGCAAGTGGTGAGATAGATGATATGCAGACCGATTCAGACACAGAAGACGTTTCCCGCCCCCTGGTCCGCATGCGCCCTTCGCGTCAAGAAACTATTCCCTGTGCCGGTAGACCACTCAGGGAAGTTGCTGCCTATACCGAGCTCAACAAGGCCATGACCAATCACGCTTGGAGCCCTTTCTCATTGGAAAACCAGTTTAATTTGGCCACCTGGGATGTCCGGAGTAGTGTTTGTTACGGGGCCTCCGGGGCCCGGAAAAGCCCAGGCCCTCGGCCCAACTCCCCGCCCCGGGCCGTTCTGCGGGGCGGGGCGGGGCGTGTTTCTTTAGGGTTCCCTGCCCCTGCCCCCGCCCCCGCCCGTTCCCCAGATGGCTCCCTGTTAAAACAGGTGGGGAGAAACAAGGCCCCGTCCAGGGAATGAGCCGGGACTCGCCCTGGACCGGGGCAGGGCAGGGATCACCCCCAGGATCACCCCCCCGGCCCGTTGTAAGGGCGGGGCCTGGCGCGTGAAAACCCGCCCCGCCCCGCCCCGTAACGAACTCTAGTCCGGAGCAAGGTAGCCAAGTCGCAGATCGAGGGGTACTTTGTGGACAGTTCAGGCTGTACAGATAGCAGATCATGCCGGTCCGCCTATACCTTGCGACAACACCTCGACATACTGGACCCATTTCGTGAATCCTTGGTGTGGGCGGAAGCCAGTATTGATGATGGTCGACCTGCAACCACCTTCTATTATCGAAATATTATTGACGGTGTCCGCTACGTGATCCGTCAGGTCTCATATAGGGCAGATATTGTTTACGCACCTATTCGAGAATATGATAGAATTGGGGAGCGAATATATTCAGGGATGCATACGGCGGACTGGTGGTGGGATATGCAGGTATAAGGGAGATCCTGACAAGTTCTTGGAGTGGTGTTTCCAGTTCTAACAGCCCATTCGGTTCCATGGTGGAAAGCTTTGGCCGCCGTGTCCACAGTGGTGCCCATTATGCGATGGTCTTACCAGATGCAACTTACCCATACCTCAGGAGATATGAAAGCCTGGCCGGTATACATGACGATTGGCAATATCTTGTCGAGGACAAGAAGCAGCCCTGCCAAGATGACAATCCTCCTTCCGGCTTTGCTTCTAGTACCACCAAAGATTAGTGGCCAATTACCCCGTGCGAACGAAGCCTAGCGGCAGACCAATGAGGATGACTTGCGGGCTCTCTTGGATCTTGTCCTGGCACCATTACAGCAGGTTGCCCAAGGAGAAACCGTAATGGATTGTGCAGACGCCAAAACACCCCTCTGATTTCCCATTTTGTCGGCCTGCATAGCGGATCATGCTGAGCATCCAGCCTTGCCATGAATAGGAAGCAAGTGATGCCCAAAGTGTGAGGTTCCGTGCGAGGAGCTCGGTGGGGATCAGCGGCGGATGTATCAGACCCGCGACTACATGCCATATAGAGAGAAAGCGTTGCGGCATGAGCCGGGAGAAGCGGCCGGCCTTGCAGAATACTTTCAGCTGTTCGGTGTGAAAATAGGAAACAATGTATTAACAGGACTCGACCGAGTAAGCCCCGCTGACCTACACAATACAGACCTCTTGCACAACATGTACCTTGGCTTATTCAAACATATGATGGAATGGGGGGAAGGTTTCCTGATAAAGCATAAACTGCAGCAGGCGTTCGACGATGGGTGGAAAGAAATTCCTCCTTACCCCAGATTCAGCGTACCAAAAAAGACCTATCTTGAAATCACAGAATGGCAAGGAAAGGAGATGCGCAATCTCAGCCGTGGTATTTCAGCTGTATTGGCGTTCGCATTGCGAAATCCGCACAGTTCTCAGTATCAGGATTTCAAGAGCGCTTTGAAGTGTGTGAGCACGCTGGTGGACTTCACTCTCATGGCTCAATATTGTAGTCATACACCAGACCCACTTTCCTACATGGCAAGCTACCTGCAGACATTCCAGAGGACAAGAGACTTTTTTCTTGAGTTCTGCGCCTCGAAGGCTACCCCCGCTCAAGCAAATCGCCAGGATCGGGAGCTAAAGAAACTATTGGCAGATCAGCGTGCAAAAGAAGTGCGCCAAAGAACCGTCGCTAATCGCTGTCGGCAGGCTGATCAAGTGAGGGTTGAAAGGTCTTATGGGTGGGCAGATTTGATACGGGGTGAGAACCACTTCAACTTCATCAAGATGCACTACCTGACTCACTTTGCCTCCCACGTACGGCATTTTGGATCCATATCGATGTATTCAACCGAGATCGGTGAACTAGCACATAAGGATCAGATTAAAGATGGCTACCGCAGGTCGAACAAGAATGAAGGCGGCCGACAGTTCTTGTCGCACTATGGCCCCCAGCACGCCCTATGAATCAGGTTGCAGACAATAGAAGCACTGTCGAAAGTTGGAGGTCTGGTCGTAGTAGAAGATAGTGGGATGGAAATGCCCACTGTTCAAAGTCGCAGCACACCTCGCCGCGTGCTTAAAGGACGTAGGAAGAACACCAGCACGCTGACCGAATTATCCACAGCCCTCGATATCCATTATTCCAACATTATGGAGGAGATACTGCATTTTATCAGGCAGACTGCTGTGGATGAGCGGCGGTTGAGTGGTGATCCCGCCGAACTCGGGTTACTTCCTGATGAATGATTTACTCCGCTTGAAATCCCAGTGCCCGACTTTCATGAAACTGACAGGTTCCAGATCCACCGGGTCCGCTGCACTGGAACAAAGGCATTCCGCAAGGGTGGCTCCAGAAACGATTGGGTGTGGGTCCAGACTGGTGAGGAGGCGAACTATGGAGATTTATGGGGACGCGTGGTGGCTCGGTTGCTAGCACTTTTCAAGATATGAAATATTCTAAGTGAGGCCGAAGCTGTCCATCACCAGGCATTAGTTCCCATACTGGATCCGATCAATGGTGGCAGATTTCGCATTCCGACGAGACATATTCGAGTTGGCAACAGGATTCAGGATCGAGACATGCAAATAGTCAGTATATAGGTAGTTATTGAACAGGCGCAGGTAATAGCTCGCGGCGAGAAGCAATGGATAGTGAATCACAGGATTGATCTGAGGACCTTTAAAGAAATATATTTAATTATTCTATCCAATTACGTACAATATTTATGTGGCTGAGTTGAAACTCGGCACTCAAGGGGGCAATTCGTGTATTGAGTCTCCGGCTTCAACTTGACCGTGGGAGTACTACACGATCTCCGGGGATTTAAGGGAATCGGTTAAATCGGTTGAATGGTTCTGCATGAATATACGGCCAAGATGAAGCCGTACGCTTGATGTGGCAGTGCCCATAATCAGTGGCCGGCGTCAACTCAGCCGGGAGAGTACTACACGATCTGTGGCCGTTTAAGGCAATGTTTTAAATATGTTGAATTGTTCCACACGAATATCTGGCCGGGTTGAAGCAGGACACTCAAGGTGGCAGTTCACATATTGAGTGTCCGGCTTCAACTGGGCCACGGGAGTCATGCAATATTCGCGGGTATTGAAGGGAATGTTTTAAATAGAATGAATTATTCCGCATGAATATATGGCCAACTTGAAGGCGTACACTTATGGTGGCAGTGCGGATATTTAGTGTGCGGCTTGCACTCGGCCGCAGGAGTATTACATGATCCGTGGGTGTTTAGGGAAATGTTGTAAATAAATTAAATTGAATAGGTGGCCAAGTTGAAGCCGGCAACTTAAGGGAGAGATTCCCGTTGAAAGTCTCTGGCTTCAACTCGGCCATCTGAGTTCTGCGGATGATTAATGCGAAACTATGCTCTGCTGTGGGAAGGGAAGGCAATCCAAGTCGGGGGTCTGCATGGCAGCCGCACTGGGTGTCTTGGAAACCATAAGGGAATTATGGAAGTGACGGTAGGGTGCAGACTAAGAAAAAAGCGAGGTATGATGGCAGCGGACGGAAGCGGATGGAAGCGGAAAGATGTAGGTCACCAGAGTTGTGAGGGTAGCAGATATGGTCGCCGGATTCGCGCAACCGCAAGGCGTAGGCAGGAGGCCAGTAGATGGGAGGATAAGGCGACGGATACAAGGGGAAGGCACGAGGAGGGGGTGGGGCCGGAATAAGCGCGTCGGACGATGTAGAGGGAACGTGGGGTGTCCGGGTGGACCAGACGCAAGAAATGAAAGGCAAGAAGGCACGCGAGATGCGGGAGGACCGGACACAAAGAGCGGACACAATTTGTCCGGGAGCGGGCTCTATCCGTCTGGAGCAAAAGGTTATTTGCTGATGAAGGTAGTGCGTACACTCCACCAACATTCACATCTTGCAGTGTACCACCCTATTCATCGCCGCTGGCCAGCCACGGTGCTACTATCTCTGCAGTCAGAAGTTTAAGTCCTCCCGCGGATCAGAGTACGCCAAGACATCAGCCCATCTTGCCGGGTCCTAAATCACAGTGAAATATAGCCATTGGAGCCGAGGTAGACGGAATAACGCGGGCCAAGAATCTGATTCTCCGGGACACCCCTGTTGTTAATCCGATTCCAGCAACTGCTACAGTGATGTCAGAGGTCCAGCGATCTTGGCTGACGGCTCTCGATGACATATTCGACGCGGGAAATATTGAAGCACCCGATGCAAGCTTAAAATTAGTAAGTTGACGCTGATACGTAAACATTACGCACGCCGCTGGGCATGCTTATTATATGTGACAGATACGCCAAGACACTCGGCAGTAACATCCCTGTTTGTTTTCCTGGTAAAGGATGAAAATGGAAAATTGTACTATCTCCCAGAAGACACGACGGCGATTGGGCCTAGAATGGTGTACGTGCTTGAGATGGATAGCTTTTGTCCTCCCCGAGGGGGTATGAGGTAAATGTGGCCTAGGTAGTGAGCCCGTCCACAACTAATGCGTATGAAGATGACCCAGCAAATAATGAATCGATTCCTCGAGCCCCAGATTCCCGAGGCAATATGGGGAACGTACTTCAAAGGCAAGAAAATGTTTGGGATTTCCGAATCTGATTACCTTGCTCGCATCAATGGCATCATGGTTTGCTTAACCTGTGCCATACCGTGCCATACGGTGGCATACTCTGCGAACATGGCAAAGAGACATCCATCTTGAAACATGGGAGTTCTAGCCGGAGGCTGTAGCAGGTGAGCCAGACACGGAACCCGGTGTCCTCTCTTTCCGGCTCTGATGCTAAGATGACGTTGAGCCTGGAAGATCATTTTGGCTACCAGCCCCACAGGTGGGCCTCTTGCTCAGACTGGATACAGACTATGATTCACAAGAACATTAGCGAGACACTCAAAGCCAAGATGCAGCAGGAGCATACAGTCCGCGAAGATCGCTGTTAAGGGTTTACTGACCATTGGGCTGCACTCCCTTCAGAGGTACAGAGTCAGATTTCGAGTCGGGCCCCCACACGCGCCACTCTACAAATTCAGAGTTAAACTCCTGGCAACGTGGCAATCAGGGCCCTGGTGGCCCCATCAGACAACCAATTCCATTCACAAGAAACTGTCGCATCTTTCAATTTCAGCCAGACGGCCCAAATCACCCCCACAAGCTCAACTCCATGGATTCACAGTCAAACTCCCGGCAACAGGGAATTGGGGCCTTGGCGGCCCCTCCGGGTAGCCAATTCAATTCACAAGGAATTGTCTCATATTTCGATTTCAGTCACGCATCAACGCGACTCCTGATGTTTCTCGATTCCGATCCACAGACCCTGGACGGCTCACAGGCTGCCGCCATGGGGCTAACTTTGGACAATACTATGACTCCTACTACTTTGCGACAACTCCCGCTCAGCATTGAAGATCGCGAATTGCAACAGGAGGCTGCTGTGAATCGTGAGCCGTCGGATATGGTGCAGGCCCAAGGTACGAGTGATGATGCGTGCAGTTAGGTTGTTGAGCAAGTGTTGCATAACTGTAAGAAATATTTTGATGCTGTCGTCGCTCTCACCTGTGGGAAGGGTAGCCAGAGGATCTTAGTATTAATATGAGGACATCAAGAAAAATAAAAGATTCAGAGAAGAATTAGTGACACGCGATCAGGATACAGTAAAACTCAGGGTGACAGCGTTGGGAAAAGCCTCTAGGTGTTGTCCCAGGATAGCATTAGACTTGGTTGACGATGCATCAGAGATCTCAAGGAGACGTCTGATAGAGTCACGATTGGATCTGGACATGGGATGTATAGGGGTTAAGATCAGGAAAAACAGACCAGATGTCAGGAAGGGAGAGATCATGATCGTGGGATATGGATGAGCGAGGCAGGCGCAGAAAGCAGCGGGACGAGAGGTGGTAAGATTCACAAAGGTCTGACGGTTGGTGAGAAGGAACCAGCATCTTGGCGTGTGAGTCTTAGATCAGACGTCGCCAGGGCGCAAGATTCCTAGATTAGAGATCATCGGGGTGCGCGAGTTGTAAATCAGGTGACGTCAGGACCGGAGAAGCCTGGATCAGGCGTCGTCAGGACGGAGTAGCGGAGCACCAGACGCAGTCAGGACTTACAGCACATAGGGGCCCAAGTCCTGATGCCCTCAGAACCGATGGCACTAAGTAATGCAAAGTGAGGACGTAATGTCGATCCCACCTTGCGTCCTCATTCCTGAGTAGCATTCCGGGGTCAGGTGCGTCAGACGCACAGAATGCACAGAATGCAAGGTATTATTTTGGCTGATGTGATTTGCTAATTCTTTGTTAATAGTTGGAGCCCTGGGTGGAGCCCATGCTTGTCGGGTTACCCTCATGGTTAAAGACCTCAGAATAATTGTGGATGTCATGAACATTATCGCTGGCCAGCCAGATATTGCCACTCAGGACAAGATGAAACATCATCTGAATCAGACCCGCGGTGCTCGCAGGTTGTACCTCCTGCTCCTCCTCCTCGTCGACGTGGTGCTCCTCGTCCTGCCGCTGTTCCTCCTCTTGGCGGCAATCTACCCCCACCTCCTCCTCTACTTTGTACCCCTCCTGAGGGTGGTGGCCTTGTCCATCGCCAGGGAGCGCCTTCCAATCACCCCCCCCCTGCCAATCACAGTAGTTACCCTGCCAGTGATGACAGCGATAATCCATGTCCACCTGTACACTGTCGCTTGTATGGTGTCCCTCGGAGCACTAGCTCGATGGGTGCTAGTGGTACTATGTAGGTGCTCACGGAGTCGGTAGAGAAGGCAATGTGTATGAGCGTGTGGGTTCTGGTATGGGAGATAGAAGTGGTAGTGAGGACCCTGGTGGAAGATGTGCCGAGGGAGACGATGATACCGGGCATCAGGGTACTCCCAGGGGTTGTGACAGTACTAGTAGGGTGTTGACGTGCGCAGTCTGAGGTACATCCGCACAGCCCGCAGGAACACTGCCACCTGTGGCTTGGGTTAGTAGTTGTACTGCGCGGATGCCCGTTCAGCCGACTTGTGGTCGGGTTTAGAGTGGTTGGAGTTGGTCTTGTTAGCGCTCTGCAGGCCTTGCTGGGACTCGTTGGAGCTGTGGTTGCGGTAGCATGCCGACACGCTCCGGGGGTGCTAGTGGGAGGGCAGGAGCTGGTGCGGGTCAGAGTGCTACCACCTACGCATATTCGTGGATTGCCTTTTTCTTTCCCTTAATTTACCCCTTTTTTCAACTATTATGACTTTCACCGTTCTTCTTTTCTATTACTCAATGGTGTTGTCCCCAAGTGGTCGGAGCGACCATGCAGTCTTTCTCACTTTTACACAGATCATATGACTAACTCAAGCCTCCGAGTTACATCTAACTTTGCATAATCACCTTTTATAGAATTCTGATTGTTATAAATACACTCTCTCTTTAACCACACGATTTCGCTATCTGCACTCTGAATACACTAACTCCATAGGACAACGGTAGTTATGATTTGCCCCCATGGATTGCGCATATAGCTCCTGCGTATGATTTCGGTATATGGTTTAGGCATATAGATTGTGCGTATGATTTGGGCATATGGTTTGGGCCTCAGCATTGGGGGTATGGTTGGCGGATATGATTTGAGCTGAAGGCTTCGGTGTATGATTTGGGAATATTGTACCGGCAAATAAACAAGGCTTATGAAGAGGGCATATGATCTTAACCTGTGAATAGAGTGTATTAATTGGGTGTATGAATTAGGTGTATGGCCTACTGAGACAATATACGTTACTAGTCTAGGGAACTCGGAAGTCCAATCCGTATTGTGAATTGTTCCGGTTCATTTCTTATGAATCATCCTATGCAAATAATTTCACGTATATTATTTCTGTTATCTCGCTTTTGACATATGCTTACACAATTACTCATTTATGTATTAAAAGAAGAAGGTTCAAGAGGGGAATATAGGAAAAAGAGGTGCCCCGGGTGGGTAAAGTTCATGGAGAGGGGTCTGTCTTTGGCATTGAATTGGATGGGGGCCTGGACAGCGGCAGCCGTAGGGTGTGAAAACAAAAAACACCCCTTCCCGGGCCATTGACGGGGGTGGGGTGGTGGAGTCGTGCGGGGGGCCGCCAGGTTTGGGTGCCAGGAGGCCATGTAACGAACCATACCCACAAGTCTGGTGGTTCTGTTTTGAATTCCCTCACTGACTGGTAAGTTAGTGTTGCATCCACCATCCCAGTTTCACAGGCAATGAGCCCATATTCCTTTCAATATTCTGTCGCTTCTTTTGTTCCTTCCATGAGCCTCATCAGCCTGGCCCTCCCAGCTACTTGTTTGTCAATTTCTCCAAATTGTGCTCGGAATTCTTGTTTGAAGGCTTCCCAGCTGCTCCAGTTCACATGAAGTCTTCGTTCGATGTATGTGGTTGCCCATTCCAAAATGGCTCCTCTTCGCATGCTCCCGGCATAACGCATTTTGGTCTTGTTACAGTTCATTATCAGGCAGACTATACCCCGAAAGATGCGGCACCATCTCCCTTGTCCCTGTCGCACCCCACTCATCGGCCTGGGGCTGGCTGTCTTTTTCGGCATTCTCCTGCCCTTGCCAACTGCTCAGGCCCCCGCCCTACTCCTACCCCCAATGGGCCCCAGGTAAAAATAGGTGAAAAAAAAGGCGGCCCCATCGTGGAAATGATGCCGCTTGGCTCCAGAGAGGGGCGGGGCGGGAATTATCCAAAAGTTCCTGCCACGGCCCAGTGTAAGGGCACGATCTCGCAAGTGAAAACCCTCGCCGCCCCGCCGGTAACAAATACTAGTAGTTGTTATCCTCGCTTTCCCATCCTACACCTTAGTAGTAGACTGACAACTGGGCCCGCCATCCCCTCAGTTGATCTCATTCCATGTGGAATGTGATTGGTGCTTTGATTTTCCGTATCTTGGTACCCGCCGGTAGGGCACCAATGATTTGTGGGATTTGTTCTTGTGTAAAGGTGGGTAACCGAGCTGGAGTTGTCCCTTTTCTATTCCTCTCTGGTGGGGCTGTTCTGATCGCCACAGTTGTATTTCTGCTTGTACGTGCCGCCCTTTTCTCATCAGAGTCAAATTCTTCTTCCAGGCTATCGGTCTTGGAGCTTGCTGCTTGTAAGTGTTGAATCGACTCGGCTAGGGTATGGCCTAGTCCTTCCAGGTAGATCTCCGTATCGGTTAGGTCAATCTCTTTATCAACACGATGTTGAGCCGTGCTGTCATTGGGTGTTGCAGCTTAAAAGACATAACCAAATGTAACAATCCTATTGTTGAGCAGGAATGCAAGGGGCAATGATTGTCGTCTCCTGGGTATGGAGGTCTCGTTTTGTTGTATCCAGAGTAGGAGGATACTATCTCTGCAGAGAGTACGGAACTGGCTTGCTTGTCCCTCGCGTAATCTGTCGAAGCATACTATCTTGTCCAATAATAAGATAGGTGGATTGTCGTGGTTGATGGTACTATCAGAATAGCTCTATGTTCGAGCTTACCCATCGAGACAATCACAATAGTCTCCGTGTTCTTAGAGTGTTGGCTTTCGTAGAGGAGGAGTGTATGTAAAAGTAAAGTGTAGTTGTGTTCCAACTTAAGTATAGATAAGTACTTCGATGGTTGCTTGAAGATCCTATCTCTTGGTCAGAACCAAGCCCCCTTTATAGGCATCATCTCACAACACTAACCCTGGTGACTCATCACCTCATGCTACATAGTTCTATGACTCATAGTGAGTCATAGGATGACATCTATCAGCTGACTCTCATGACTCACTGGGCAACCTACCATATAACCAATCCAAACTCATAAATCACGCCCTCTGCTCCAATGAGTCACATGGGCGAAATCGATCACTCATAATGTGAGTAATGTGCGAAAGTCATTACATCATATGAAGTCACAATCATGAGTCGTCAACACATTAACCATTCAAAATATAACGATGACTTGCAAATATGTAGTCACCTGAGAGCTTATGACTCAAATAATGTCATAGTGTAAAATCCAACATTCCTTTAACTACTAAATATTACTCATGTGAAATCTACCTTGCTTAGTCACAATGTGTGACATTTCTGCATTGGTTGTTGACTTATCATCGGAAGATTTATCCAGCACATGTGATAAGCCTTTCTCCTTAAGGATTTGAAGGAGTCCAAACTTCCACGCAACATAGTGATTCTTCCCACTCGTCATTGACCCATCCAGCTTTTCAATGGAATGGCTAAGGGAGGTATACCTATTGTTGGAAACTGGGGGAGCATTGGTCGAGAAGGAGGCTGGGTTGGCTGCAGCACTGCCGGCTAATCGTGTTGTGGCCAGTGTCGATCAAGAAGTGCGAAGCGTAGGGACAATAAAAACGCCGAAAGATAATGGGCTATTAGGCTGCTCGATTCGGGCTCGTAAGCTAATAAAATAGGCCTATGTTGGGCACAGAGTATATTGGGATTCTTGTCTGCTCTGTAGTGCCAGCAGCGTCCTTTATATACAGAAAAGCTGTTCTGCACAAATACCGTTTTTCTTTCTCCATCGCACAAACATATTGTTCCATAACGGTCTCCTTCATTCCAAACTATACCATCAACTCTCCCACACATCTCGTCCCCGAATCCTATGTCCTCTTCTGAACTAGATACAGAGTTTACTCTTCGTTTACATTCCCGATACTGGTGCCAGTTTCGCTAACATGATAGTGTGACATTTGCTTGTTCCCACTTCCAACTAACCTGGTGTTCATTACGGGGCCTCCGGTGCCCTGCAACTGGCAGGCCCCCGACTCAATCCCCCGCCGCGCCCTAGTCAATGGCCCGGGGTGGGGTGTTATTTTTTTCAACCCCTGCCCCTGACCCTGTTCAGGCCCCCCCCGTGCCATGCCACGAACAGCCCCCGTCAATGAGTTTTCTCCGCCAAGGGCCCCCCTTTTTCGGAAATTCCCCTCTTGAACATTGCTTCTTTGATACATGATTGAGAAATTGTGTGAGCATATACACATGTACGAAAAACAATATACCGCAAAGTATATACGGGCATGTATTTGCATGGAATGATTCATACAATATGAAGCGGAATAATTCACAACACCGATTGGACGTCCGAGTTGCCTAGTCTAGTAATGTATATTGTCTCAGCAGGCCATACGCGTAATTCGTAAGCCCAATTCATACACTGTATTCACAGGTTCAAATCATATGCCCAATTCATAAGCCTTATTCATCGGCTGGTGCCATAAGCCCATATCAAAAGCCTAAGCCATACGCTCAAATCAAACCCCTAAACTATACGCCCAAGCCATATGCTCAAATCATACGCCCAAATCGGGCGCTCAAATCATACGCGCAAACCATATACTCAAACCATAAGCCCAAATCATGAGCACAAATCATTCGCCCGAGCTATACGCCCAAACCATACGCCCAACTCATAAGCACCGTCGTGCTATCGAGTTACTGTGTCCAGAGTTGATAGGCCGAAATGGTGAGCTTAAAGAAAGAGTTTATTTCTAACAATAAGAGTTCTATACAAGGTAATTATGCTAAGTTAGATGTGACTCGGAGGTTTGAGTTAGTCGTATGATTTGTGTAAAAGTGAGAAAAGACTGCCCCGTTCCCCCCACCATATGGGGACAACACCATAGAGTAATACAAAACAAGAACAATGAAAGTCCTAATAGTTGAAATAAGAGGTGAATAAAGGGAAAGAAAAAGGCAATCCCCGAATATGCTTAGGTCGTAACGCTCCCATCAGCACCAGCTCCTGCCGTGCCACCACTACCCGCGGTCCGCAGAGCCCGTCGGCATCCTACCGCCACCACCGCGCTAACCACTCCCACCGGGGACCGCAGAGCGCATACGAGCCCCATTCCAACCATTGCAACCCCTACTGCGAGTGGGCTGAACTGGCATCCGCCGGGTGAAACTACCTACTACAGCCCCAGACGGCCCTGTTCCAGCACGGTGTGCAGGTGTGCCTCTGACAGCCCCGGTCGCCACCCTACTACTACTGCCACCACCCCCCCCAGTACCCACATGCCCGGTATCATGGTCTTCCTGGGCACCTCTCGCATCAACTTCCTCGCAACCACTTCCATCACCCATACACAAGCCCACACCCCCAACCACATTTCCTTGTCTAATAACTTCCCCAGCACCCCCCGTAGTAGCACTACCCCCAATCCGGATAGTGCTCCCAGGGCCACCATACAAGCCACACCATACAGGTGGACGAGGGTTATCGCTAGCGTCACTGTCGCTGTCACTACCGTCATTGGCAAGGGGTGAGTGACGGAAAGAAGCCCCCTGGTGACGGGGAGGGGCACTACGCCGTGGAGGGGCACTCCTAGGAGGAGGAGCAGGGGGAGCACGCCCAGGAGGAGGACCACACGCAGGACGAGGAGCACCACTGGGACGAGGAGCACCACGGGGACGAGGAGCACCACCGGGACGAGAAGCACCACCGGGAGGAGCGGGAGGGGGAGGTGCACCCCGGGGAGGAGGAGGGGGAGGAGGACGAGGTGGTGCACCCCGGGGAGCACCGCCGTCCTCATTTACATGACGTCTCATCTCTCCCAGAGTGGCACCATCTGGCAGGCCAGCTATAACCTTCATGACATCCACAACTAATCTCAGGTCATGGACCATGAGGGTAACGCGAGCAGCATGTGCCGCACCCAGGGCTCTAGCTATGAACAAAGAATTAGTAAATCAGATAATTATTCTAGGAGAGGAACTAAAATTACCGGTCATTGTCATCACCAGGAACTCTTCCCCTGCTACCTGGAGGCATTCAACAGCTGATATCTGCCAACGGAATTGTTCCCCGAGTGCCAAATCTGACACAATCTCCGGGCAAAGACGATACAGTGGGGCCTTGGGAATTATGTACCCGCCATCGCGGCGATGCTTAATAATCTCTGCCATTGCCACCTTGCCAATTGGATACCGAGCCGGATGCGCGACCCCACCAAAAACGCTCCGAGCTCTTTTCCGACCAAGATGCTGAGTTGGGGGCACCCAATTTCCACCACCCAGGCGGTCTAAGATAGCATCATTTGGGCGACATTTGCAGGGTATTGAGCAGGGGTTACTTTTTTGGTGTTTGCTTGTTTGTTGTATTGACGGACAGGTGTGTGAGGAAGGAGGTTCACAGGAAAGGAGAGAAGGGTCTTTGCTCAGAAGTTAGACCCAAAATGATCTTTGATGTGTAGGTGACTGGAGTCTGCTACTTTGGGCGTATGTGTATCTGTGCGTATGTGTATTTGTGCGTATGTGTATTTGTGCGTATGTGTATAGACCCTATACCTTCCCTGATAGCTGAGTCAGATATTAGGGCTTGCTAAGAGGAAGAAGTGTGTTGGAGGAGAGGTCGGTAAAGAGTTATTTTATACAAATGAAATAAAAAGTGGTTATTTCATAAGGAGTACCTTTCAAGCCCTCTCGTCATATCTTTCCGTGAGTCACCTTGAGTTTAGGCGGATATTGAGGCATGATGTCTAGATGAGGAAACGACGGTTAAGGTTGACAGGGCCTGGGTATATACATACACTTGAATTGTACGATGGTTAAAGTCGCGTACGACTGCAACCCCCAGTCTACCATAACACGCAATGTACAATCCCTTCCATGTAGACATGGCTTGAAACTGTTGTACAAGACGTTGTATTGATTCCAAGATGTGATATCTTCCCGGTTGATGTATCAGATATACAATTGTTGTCAGAAAATGAACCTGGAGAGTCCGCCTCTCCCATCTTCGCTCCGAACTCAAACACACAGCTCTTGTTGCTATAATTTCCGTTCTCTGATAGTATGATGAAAGCAATTAGCAGAAGGGTTGAATCTGGGGGGTCATTCATATCTAGTGTTCGTTAATGGGCCTCCGGGGCCCCGAAAAATGCGGGGCCCCGGCCCAACTCCCCACCCCGCCCCGCTGAACGGCCCGGGGCGGGGCGTGTTTTTTTAGGGTTCCCTGCGCCTGCCCCCGCCCCTGCCCGTTCCCCAGACGGGTCCCCGTTAAAACAGGTGGGGAGAAACGGGGCCCCGTCCCGGGAATGAGCGGGGACTCGCCCCGGACGGGGGCGGGGCGGGGATCACCCCCAAAATAACCCCCCCGGCCCATTGTAAGGGCGGGGCCTGGCGAGTGAAAACCCGCCCCGCCCCGCCCCGTAACGAACTCTATTCATATCATACAGAGAAGTTGGTAAGTAGGGCTTTTGTTTAGACTACCACGGTAGAGTGAAGGGCTCAACACGTGACTCTGGGTAGACCATGACAATGTTTTCAGGAGGTGAACCAACTTTTTCTTTTCTTTTTAAGAGAAGCCGAATTAACTCCTCTTCTTTCTCACCACACTCTTACCTTCTCCATCCACGCTCTCGCCATCAACACAATCCTCAGGTCACCCTGCCCTCTGCGCTGCAATCCCCGTTCTCTTTTTCATACCGAAGCAAACTCAGCAGTTAAAACAAAAACAGGAGAAAAAACAAAAGCAAATAAAAACTCCCGTGGCTCTTGCCCCACCAATCCGGATACGCCCGTCTACAGGTACTACCCTCTCAACTTCCCTTACGTTCTCCACTACATCACAGGGCATGATGGCAAAAGGTCGCTGCATAGATTACTTATTGCACGATCTCAAATAGTAAGTTAGTCACCATCTTCACACAGGTCTTTTCTCCTTTCCTCTTTTATCACACTGCAAATCATAAGCCGAGTTCATACGAACAAATCATACCCAGAAAATCATAGGCACAAAGAAATCATAGACACAAAATCATTTGCACAAATTATATGTAGTAACATTGATGAATAGAATACCTTTTTCAATGAGCAATGCCATCAGCTTATAAGGGGAGGCCACTTCCGGCACGCGCTTTGGGGCACTCAGCAAATCCTGACACCATCCGCCGGAATGAACATAGGGCGAGCCTTACCCCCTTGGAAACCGCTTGCGAACATGCCAGGGCAAACCGAGGCAATCGCTTAAATCAACGCTGTGATTGTGCACGAAGATATGATGAGTACCAGGTGCTTGAAGAGGAGACCAAAGCTCACATGGATCAGGAGATGATGGTGGAGGAGAACCAGGTCCTGGAGCCCGAACAGGTGGCAATCGTGGCGGATTGCCGGCGATACTATCCAAACCAGCTTCGCGAGGATGCTTTGCCTATTGTGAACCACCCAACCCCTATCGAAGTCGATTCTCCACACAACTCGTTGGAATCGCCTGTATTTGCGTCACCAAAGATGAGGCCTGCAGCGTGAATCAAGAGTCTGCTCGACCGTGTCGTCAAGCGACCCAGAAGGTCGGCAACTGGGTCTGCGCTGGTAGCGCCTCTGGGGCCTTCTGGATCTCGGGACACGGCTCCCCGGGCCCCCGGCCGGCAAGCAATTTGGGAGCGCAGTGATTCACTCACAATGCGTGGGGCCCCGCTATCCCGTACAGGGTCCCCTGTTGGACACCCTCTAGCTTTGGCGTGGGCAGCTACATCTAATACAGGGAGCCTCAGGGAGCCTATCTCACATCCCACCAGGTTTAGGATAGGACTAGGTAGCCGGAGGCGAAACTCCGGGGCTAATAATCCACAGTCAAGTAAGTAATTTTAAAATTTGCCTAATTAACCTGAGATGTGCTGACAAATATTCAGTGTTGTTTAGCTCGGACAGGCCCCTCGATGCCTATCGGCGGAGTGGTCAGTACTTCTGAGTCCAGATTGACTGAGGAGTATATGGAAGGAGATTTGAACATGACCGTTCGAGAGCATGAGCGCGACGAAAGGGGTAAACCTTTGATTGACTGGGTGAAGCCTGATGACTGCCTTTTGCCAAATGCGGAGGTCTACAAAGAGTGGGGTGAGGATGAACAGGATGATGATGTCAATTTTATCAACCTATACGAGTCAGGTGATGAGGGTGGCAATGCCTCAGAGGATTCCGATGAGGTCTATGGGGAAGAGGAGATTGATAAGGACGACCAGAAGGGTGTGGAGGCCGAGCAGGAGGATGTTAAGGGCTGCGACGAGGATGATGATGATGTCCATATGACGGACGAAGCGGAAACCTCCGACTCATGTTTGGGAAGTAGGATGCGAGACCTAGGTCGTCCAGACTCTGCATCTTCCTCTCGTGTTCTGTCCGGCGATGCGGCAGAACACCGTTTCAGTGCTAGCACCCAAGAGATTGGAGGGAGGCGGCTTGGGAGGGCTATGACACCCAAGGATTTCTTCACAAGCCCAGAAGACCAACAGGACATCATCGAAAATATTGTCACCAAGAGAAAGCACTTTCTTGCCGGCAATGTCTATCTTATCATTGATCTCGAGGCAGCCGCTAGGGAAGACGCAGAAGAGCAAGGAATTGACATTGAGGAGATGGATAGAAATAACCGCGAGATGAATAGGCAGGCCCTCCTAAATATGGCTAGCTAGCATTTTCCTCACCGCGTGAAAAAGGAGCCGGAGGATTAACCATTTCTACTTCCATCTATTTGCCTTTCTGGTTATCTCCTAGTTCTTTTCCTGACATCTCAGGGCTGTTCTGCCTTCCTTACTCTTCTTAAACCGGTTCCCCTTACCTTGCCTTACCTCCACTCCCACTTCTGCATTTACCCACCACAATATCTCGCGTTTGGTTTCATCCTTAGCCAGTATTCTTTCTCCCATATCATAAGTCTGGCGGCTGTTTTTCTTCGGTGCGATTCTTACGCAGCACGCTACCTCTTTTCTGGTTCACTTCTCGCTCTGAATTTCCCGAGACCGACGCTTGTTTAAAGTTTACTTTCTTTAGTTCTCATACCCGCCCCCTATACGGATTCTGATCTTTACTTTTATGTCATGATTGAGTGAGCGACCTTACTGTTTGCCGTATGTAATAGGATCGCAGTTTAGAAGTTAGAAACACTCTCATATCACGATAAGCTTCAGCACAGATTGAGATTGTCGATTTCGTCATTTGCTTCTGGTTTCTTTGGCAAAATCCATACGCCCAAAGACATAGCCCCAAAGCCTTGTACGCATTGTCATCCGCGCAAAGCCATGCGCTCTGAAGCCCTACACTTACAGCATACACCCAAAGCTTACGCCGAAAGCATACACCCAAAACATACGCCCAAAACATACTCCTAAAACACACGCCCAAAACACACACCCAAAACACACACCCAAAACACACCCCCAAAGCAAACGCCCAAAGCATATGCCAAAACACAAGCTCAAAGCATAGGCCCAAAGAATAGGCCCAAAGCCTACGCCCAAAATACAGGCCCAAAGCAGTTGATGTAAAGAGGCTCTCTGCGAATATTTCATTATAATTTAGGTTCAAATATGTGAGGGAATAGCCACGCATATTGCACTCGAGAGGTTAAGCTCCGCAGTTTTCAGGATAGGCTTCTATCTGGGAATCAGAATCGGGATCCACAATGGTACAATGAACAAGACCCATGACAACTCTGCGACTTGTACTTCCACTACGCATCATTTCCATTGAATGCACAGTTGCACGGATCTAAATTCCTGCTCCTAGAGCATGAAGGATCCCGTTGTACTCTGTATCATCACAGTCCAAGAACCCTGAGACCATCTCCTTCCGCTGTAGCTCCACACTTTCAGACTTGTCTTCATGTACCATCGTTCCCAACCAATACATCAGGCCCAAGACGGGGGCGTGCATCCCAGCCTTTGGATAATTCATCATGTTTACCACATCATTGTATAAGCTAGGTTCCTGTTATTGATATTGAATATTTGACTTACAGAAGAAGTGTATGACTTTATGACCCGAGGAACGCGAGTAGAGATAAGAATGTGAAAACAAGGCTGGTTCCAGGTCGCCGTAGTTGTCTAAAGAGCTCTGGGGAAAGCCCTTCGCTTCAAAGAAACTATTGTCGGCTGGAGCATTGGCCATTCCAGGAAGCGCTGGAACTGGAACAATGCTGGGCTCGGTATTACCATGTGCAGTTGATGCTATCACAATATTTTTCCTGATCGTGCTTATGATACTAATGAAGGATGGATATGTAGACATGTAGAAAGGTCGTGCTTTTATAGTAAGACCAAAAGGTTTTGAAGTAGGGAAAAACTATAAAATGATTTGATCAAGACCAGATACTTATACATTAAGTCAACGCGAGCAGGGCTTAATAGAATATAGTTAAAGAGCTTATAAATTAGGGAATTTCACAAGTCAGAATGAAGTTATTGTTAACTGTCCGAGTGTGGAACTAAGCCCCACGTCATTTTGCCTGTTACGAGGAGCCTGCCTGAGTCACACTGCTGAAATATTTCTAAGCTCGAGACCCGACCATTAATCTTGTAGCCTAACTCAAGCGCCTGTATGCTAGCACGGGATTCTTTTGTTCTATGTTCCAAAATTCCCGCAATCTGTCCACCTCGTACCACTGTGACTGCCTTCCCCCCAACCTTTGCCCACTCGAATCCACACCTCTCCAATTGGTACCGTTGTCCTATCCGTGGTGACCGGCTATTGGCCCAAGGTTTGTCTATCAATCACTATCAGCTTTCATAGTTCTAGTTGGCTGCACACCTGTAGCAGGGGGAATCCAGTAACAGCTTACAGAAAAAAAACTGCACCTTCATTCTGACAAAGGAAATGGGAAAAAAGTTGATTATTTTATCAGGGCCAAATGTCCAGGTATAAAACTCATCCATTGGAGGTTCCACGATTGGGGCCGTTGTCATCGCCTTAGGTGTAAATAAAGGAACCGGAGCAAAGGTAGACGGCTGTAGCAACAAGATGGGTATGGTATGAGATTCTTGGGAGTATCTATGTGGAGGATAATTACATAGCATAATTACCAACCTATATATAAGGGTTATAATCAAGAATCACCTTTCATCGCTCGGAAAGGCACTGAGTGCCTTTGTCACGGCATCGTATTCAAGTATTAGATCCTCACCCTGGGTTTGCTTTCAATAGTTGCGACAGCTTCGAGATACCAGGTACTTGCAGGTTTGATTCAAGATTTGGTTGCCATGTAGGAGCCAATGCGCTGTGTGAGGGTCTTCAATTGGAACTAGTCACCACGCGTACAAGATCAAATTTGGTTACCTCAGATTATGATTGAATAGGGTATATCAAGCCCTACTGGATTTGGACTAATGCTATGCCCAAAGCACAGCCGTGAATACGAATTCATGTAGCTGCTACCGAGCCTAATCCTAGAGTGCCGCTATTTCAAAAAAGTAATTCACTTGCAACCATAGACCACCATACGCACAAAATTCATACGTACAAAAATTCATATGCACAATGGTTCCTACGCAGGCATGTTGGTATACACAATTGATAGACCCAAAGATTAAGCGAGCAAGGAAATGGATCACAGAATGGAAGCCAGCTTGGGTACTTAGCTTAAGTGGGCCAAGGTATAACCTTCATTCATATGCCTACCACAGCTGTACTTTGATATAAATATCATTCGGGATCCAAGGGGATCTGTTACTGTACAAGGATAGCTAGAACCATCTCAACTTGATGTCTTCCCAACAAGAAACTTCCACGATGGGCAGCCAACGGGGCCTCTACCCCTGCGGGGCAAGAAGCCGTACCTCTCTTTTACGGTTCCACCAAAGCCCAGCACACAAATACTCTCCCTCTTTATCCCAATTTTGAGTAGTATCCAGCCCATATGGGAGCGAAGGCCCGGTAACAGGAACCCCAAGACCTCTGCCTGGTGTTGCCCGTGCACCTCTTTCAAGTTCCACAACACCCTGGCGCAACGCTTCGCTAGCGCTGCCCCGGGAAACCAAGATCAGGCCCGGAATCTGCTTCGTCTACTTGGAGTTCATTTGGCAACACGCAACACAGTTACATTTGAGATATTGGGCAACTTTTGTCTCTATACGGAGGAATATCATGAGGGTTGGATGGAGTGGTGGCAAGGCACACCAGGGTATATAGCCTATACGGCGAAATATGCTGGCAAGAAAAAGATACGATGGAACTCGGATATTCGAGGCACAGAGGTCTGGAAATCCTTTCCACAATGTGCCGACCGTTTAGGCAATGCTATTGGCACGCCGAGAGTAATGTGCATTATGTGCAGAAAGGTCCTAGCTCACCCAAGTGGCACGGGGACTAGCTCGATGCATGACCATAAAAGGTCCTCTGCTTGTCTGAAATCGAGCAAGATTAAAGGATATGATGGGCGGGCTCGAAGCCCGCGTGGTATTGACCTTCTTACGCTATTTCAAAAAGGGACTAAAGCTGGAAATAGGTGTAGGATTATCGATCTGGCCACACCAGCAGGATTCCATCAGCATGATTTCGAAGAATACTTTCTAAAAGCATTTTTAGCAACGAATCTCGCCTGTAATTGCTCAAACAACCTGGTCTTTCGTCATGTCTTCACGTACATTCATCCGGGACTAGAAATCCCCGGCCCAACGACATTAACACGGCATTTCAAACGGCTGGGAAAGTCTACGGTGGATGATACTCGAACATGTCTAGTTGCTGCAGGAAAAATCCCTCTCGCTGCCGATACATGGAGTTTACCGAACAAACTTGCTTTTTTAGCAATTGTGGCTTATTGGATGTGACATAGCTGGCATATGGAGGACGTGCTGATTGGGTTTGAGGAAATCAGTGGTTCTCATATGGGGGCTAATATGGCAGGGATAATTAATGACGTTCTAGCCAGATACGGGATTCAGGATAGACTTCTGGGTTTCACAACCGATAGTGCCAGCAATAACCGCACGCTCACCGAAGCCTTGAACAATGCTTGGAGTTTACTATCAGTTGAATGATGTCAATTGGAAAATCACATTCCATGTATGGCCCATGGTGTTCAGCTTATCGTTGGGGCATTTATGAGTTCGATTAAGGTGAAATCGCGGTATGGTCATATGCCGTCTGGCTTTAGGGCGCGCTATATCGAGAAGGTTATGAGATTGGATAATGGCTTTCACAAAACCGTAGAAAAGGTAATGTGGCTAAGATCTTATACCTAGCACCTATATTACAAATACATACGCACAAATTCATATGCACAAATTCATACGCACAAATTCATATGCACAAATTCATACACACAAATTCATACGAACAAGAAGATATGCACAAAGTCATTATTGCAAATTGAATGCTCGTCAATGCGACCGTAGAACCAAGTGTTATCCCCATTGTTCTCACCTAAGATACCGTGAGTCAGAGATCATGCTAATAATGGTTTATAGCATAGGAGAATGAGTATTGCGGTGGGTGCTTCACCTCAACGGCGTCAACACTTCATCGAGATACAGAATAACCGGGTCAAGATCCCTACTACACTACTTTATGATCTCAAAACACTGTGGAACTCAACCCTAAATATGTTGGAGAGATCTGTACAGCTACGGGAAGTCAACAAGGACTGGTTACAAACCTATGCCGAGTTTACGCCAGTCTGGTCAACCCCGGAAGAGTGGAGGCAGATTGAATACATCTTGGAGGTACTTCAACCGATAGGATTTTTGACTTTGTGGATGTCAAAAACACGTGGCGTCACTATTCATGGAGTGTTTCAAGTGTATCAAGATATCTTTGATCATTTGGAAATGCAAATTTCCAAGTTAGAACCGAAGCGGATGCAATGGAAGGTTGATATTTGTGAGGGCCTAGTGAAAGCTAAATTGCTGGCCCCCTCTTACAATGGTAAAACGACAAGTCCAAGAGGTCTTCGGTTCGGCATTGGAATTTGCCTAAATGCCTATTGCAATCTCAACCTTTTTCGAGAATAGGATATTGATGCCAGTGGGCAGACTGAGTATCAGAAGTCATATAAAAAGGAGTTCATAGCGTATTATGATCTGTACTATGCACGAATAAATAATCAGGCACCTGTCATGTCAATTCCACGGAGTTGTCTGAACTCTGGATCCAAACACCTTTACTCTCCGAGCCAGAGAGCACTTATCCAGGGTGTGGCACTAGCGTACATCGAAACCGATTCTGAGATTGAGCCGCCCGAGCCAGACGCTGAGGCTACGGATCCCACACGTGAGGCGTGCCCAGCTGTGACTTTTTACAAGGTAAATATACTGGAGTGGTGGAAGGTTAATGCGGGAAGCTTCCCGAATTTAGCTCCAATGGCTAGGGATATTCTGGCTGTTCAAGGGGGTAGTGTTGGAGTAGAGCTGGTGTTTAGGATGGCAAGAGATGTGATTCCCTATTGGCGCTCACAACTCAAATGCAGGACAATTCGATCTTCAATGGTGGTGAAATCCTATGAGAACAAAGAATTACGAAGAGAGCTAGCATGTCACAATACGGAATGGGAGGCAGAAAAACTCCAAGAAATGGCTTCTGCGGAGGAATATCGTTATTGGGCTGATAGGAAGGATGAAAGTATAGAGAACGATAATGGCTGTATCCCCGATGATGATGAATCACTCAAGAAGGACACCGAATAGTGTTTCGTTGATTAGCATGGCAGGCGAGTATTTCGACGAGAGCCAATGGCTATACTACTTGAGCGTAGACTGGGTGAATCTCAATATGCACGGCCCAGTCCCCCTTGAAACCAAGGTGTAGCTGACTTGGGAGGCTCCGAGGAATCAGATCCTGAAAACAGAATCTGGGATAGTATAGTCAACATGTATGTTGCATCCGACACTGATGAGGAGGAAGGCTCACAAGCGGATGAGGTGGAGATACGAGGTGAAGAACTGAGCGATCTTGAAAGTATCAACCAACCGGGGAACGAAAGATCCGCCTGCATAGCCGTCTCAAGGGGCCCCTGGAAGAGGATTGTTCGGAGAAGGAGGCTCTATCGGGAACCACTGATTCACTACCGGTTATTGAGGTAACCAGCGGAAGAGACCAGACAGGAACCAATACCACCTTTCGAGTTCCACCCAGGAAGCGTGCTGGAATTGGGAGGAAAGAAAAGAAAGGATCCCCTTTCCAGTAAGTTAACATTCGTGTAAATAATTGTAAAATCATAGAATTTGACTAGGTAATTGAGAAGGCATTTTTACTATCGCCTAAGTTATCCTAGTGGCCAAGACATGCAGAGGAAGTGTCAAGTCAACAATGTATACCGTAGTGAATGACGAGCCGCCATGGATTGATTGGAAAATGTCCCATATAATCTGGGGACTGCATGTGGGATCGGGCGGATGGGGTCCATTATCTGACCGTCGGCCGACCGATCAGCCGTGCTCACCCCAAGTAAAGGTAAGAGAGGGAAGAAAGATTCTATGTTTTCAGAGCGGGAAATTCAAGAAGACTGAATACATTGTTGATTTATTTGAGTGCTTACGATAAGCTACAGGAACAGGAGCATCGTCATGAAAATCATACGCATAGAAAGATCATACGCACACAAATCATACGCTCAGAAAGAATCATATGCACAGAAAGATCATACTCACAGAAAATCATACGCACACACAATCATACACTCTGAAAAATCATAGGCCCAAAATAATACACTGGTAATGGTGTCGTAGATAATAGGCACTAGTGCAAAGGCTAGTTGCATTGGCTCTAGTTAGTCGAGTTTGTCAGGTCATAGCATGATTTGTCTTCCCCTATATTCTTTCTGTTTCCCCTTTTCCCCCATAGACATAGAAACCATTCGCCCCGCCGGCCTCTGAATCTATGTCCGGCGCTGCGCCCTCTTGAACCCAAGTTCCTCCCCGCCCAAGTCTCTCCTTACCCACCATCCACTCATGAGCACATTTGGATACCTTTATCGTGGCTCTATACGAACCACACTGCATTCTATCCCGATTTGAGCGGGAGGGAAGCTTGGTTTGCGCGAGTTTGTTTGGCTGCGGAAGACTACGAGAGGGCAATCAAAAATGAAGAACAGGGATACAGAGAAGCGCAAGCGGCAGCGCGAACAAAGGAACACTGCCAATCACCTCCACAACTCTGAACATAGGAGTAAAGATATTGCAAATTCTCCCATCGATGGCAAAGGTGTGTTATTCTCTGCTATTTAACCGATCTCTCTGCATGGGCTTGAAATTAGCACTTGTTGTATTTAGCTTTCAACTAGGTCGCATATGTGTATTTAGGGCATATACTAATCTCCTCGTCGCTTGTATTAGATTCGGGAGAACCATGTCTACGGCTGGATATAGATAAGGTTTATTTAATGAAAAGTAATATTTCCCACATGTTGAAAACCCCCGATCATCCCCGCGACAGATACCACCAATGTCACGGTTTTGACGTTCTCGACTGAATCCTTTGGCGACATAAACGGAAGCCGGATAGCACCTTGAAGGAGCGTTTCGAAGACGACAATTAGCCACAATTACACTGGATCACCTGTGACATTTTTATAATAAAGAACAAGTAAGTAATTGATCCTTTGGGCGTTTTTTTTTCTTTTTTTCTTCTTTGTTTTGATGTCATATATTCGTTGTTGAGGTATAAGAAATCGCATGGAGCGCTAGCTATGGCGAAAACAAAACCCAAAATCCAAAACAAACAAACAAAGGAAATATCGGGAACACTTCACTTCATCTGGGGTCCGTACCGGTCCCAGGCCCACATACGGGCACGAATTTCAGACAACTAAGTCACAGGAAACCCTCCAATAATCAGCGGATAGGATGAAAAACAAACAAAGCAAACCTAGCTTTCCTGAGACGACATAAAGTCACCAAAGGAAACTACATTAGACGAGCGGGAAGAAACTGAACCAGTGGAAGAAGACGGGCGAGAAATCATGCCCGGAGGGAAGGCTGTGGCCGTAGACCTAATATACCCAGTGAGAGCGCCCAGCAGGGCAGCCGAGGACCAGACGGGAGCGTCGGGGCCGAGTTCAGTGACCCCCTGAAGGTGGCGGGTCCTGGCAGGCTCTTTCGCTGGGCAGTGGAGGATTGCGTGCTCGAATGCCTCGGGGGCCTCGGAGCAGCTGGGGCAGGTGGTTGGGGCATCGTCGTCACAGGCCGGGTGGGCTCGGAGGTAGCTCTTGCCAGACCTCATCTGGTGGAGACGACCTGCGTCGAATTTGGAGAGGCCCATGAACGGATGGGGCTTCAGCGAGTGGCGGTATTCGTACCTAGGTGGGTCTGGCGCCCGCTCCTCCCATTGATTCATCAGGAGGTTCTTACACAGGAGTTTGAGTTGAGGGTAAGTGCGGCCCGGGGGGGGCGCAGGATAGGTTTCACCAAGCAGGTGCTGGGAGGTGACCGGTAGGGGAGCGTGGCCATTGGGGCCAAGGAGGAAGAGCATTGAGTGGGGTAGGGCGTCCAGGGGGAGGTGTGCCCTGTTCTTCGAGGGGGTTCTCTCCTGGAGCCAAGGTAGCGGCAGGCGGCTGCCCGCATTCCTGCGGGGGAGGATTCTATTGTCAGGGTCGTGGCGGCTTAGTCACGGCGTCTGGAGGGAGGCTGGGAGTCTGGCTGCTGCCGGGTTTATCTCCGGTGGGGAGCACATCAGCCTAAGGTTGGCAAGGCATTGATCCTTTGGGCTAAGACTAGGCTTATATACTAAACTATCTTTAGGCAAGGCTTCCCAAGTGTAATCAGAGCTGGGAATAGCAAGGCATGTTGGCTATTACCGCAAGTTGAACCGGCGGTACACAAATATCTTGCGTCACAGAGTATAGCGGCCTATCATACACGACATGGTGCAAGCTGTATGCGCAAGCGCTATAGGCCCAGCAAGATGGAAGGCACTCTTACCACTCACAAGGCTGCGAGTGATAGTATGAAGAACCCTACAACCCTGAGTTCTCCGGCAGGAAACTGGTGCAGCGAACATAACCTGGACAGTACTTTGAGAACAAAAGGCTGTGTCATTGGGCACAGTGCCTTCGTTCTACGAATGGGATCACGAACGCAGACTATTGAACATGGACCCTGCCCTGCCCAGTCATATAACACGAAATGAGCAATTCACGCACTAACAGAATTCGGCCAACAGCTTTTACCATTGACTCAAACCGTTGCGGCGCTATTTCAGACATTCCTCCCGGAAGAGCATTCCAAATAGACAGCAGTCTATGTGACCATTTACGATGGGAAAGCTGACAATGTAGATGAGGCATTTGGAATATGGACCTCCCGCTCACTTGTTATCAACGCGAATACCAATAAGCATAAGAATCTGGAAGACATGTGCCATGTGTGGTGTGCGATAGTAGTATTCGGAGACTTTGAGGGCAGCGATGCCAGCTTTCCTGAGCTTGGAGTCAAGATTGATTGGACCCCTAGTATGTAGAGACTCCCGCCCATCTTATCCAATTCCAATATGTAGCTAAGATATATTCTCTAAGTTCCTTTATTTTCATGCGTTCCAATGCAGTGGAACATTATATTAGCTCTTGGGTGGGAAATCGGTGTAGTGTTGTCCACTTTACACATCAAGCAGTGCACCATGCATATGTGGAGAAGACGGGGAAGCCATTGTGGGAGTTCAATAAGATGCCTAAATGGTGGCACAAGTTGCGCATGCATCTGAATGTATAATAATGTTTCTAATCATTGATTGTTCTGTTTAGTATCAGTATACACTCACACCCTGCTATCCCGGATCTTGATAATGTGGATACATCGCTGTGGCGTGCGAATCTCAGCAAGTTCTGAATTTCTTTACACTGAAGCCTAGCCTGTTGTCCGGGATCAGTCGGTATGCCGGATGGATTCTTTGGATTTTGTCCCTCCAGGATAGCGGGCTGCTAGAGTATAATTTTGAGCTTGGCCTGCCCTTGTTTTCAAGGCTGTGCCCCCAAAATCATCCGTCCAAACTATACACCCAAAGTCATACACCCAAAACCCTACGCCCATAACCATATGCCCAAAAGCCATACGCCCAAAGCCAAACCATACGCCCAAAGCCAAACCATTCGCCAAAAGCCATACACCCAAAACCATACACCCAAAAACATAGGCCAAAGAGAGTCACCTAAAACCATAGCCTTTTATACACCATAGTGAGCCCCCAGTTTGGCCAACTATCTGGAAGTTTAGGGTAAGTGATTGCCTGAACCTCAGACCAGATTTAAATAGTGGCTCGTATTTGGGTGGATGGCTTGCAAGACATGTGAGACGTGACGCCTAAACCAAGAGTGTTCGAATGAAAAGCCCAAAACTGAATTCCCAAAGCCATATTCCCAAAGCCATACACTGTGAATGAGATCACGAAATGATAACCCTGAGACCATCTTCTCCTGAAGATAGGAATCGTGCATGCACCACTATACAACTATACGCTTAGAGTTATATACGGGGAATCATATGCTTAGAAGTACTTAGAAACATACCTAGATTATACGCTTACAATCATATACACAGGGCGATTTCCAAACACTATTTATCTCCAACCAGAAGCCCAAATCATATTGATAATGTGAGCACTATATTCAAATCCTATATTTTGAGATAGTTGCCCGATTGCTATATGGAATATCCCAATAGTGGAGCCAATCATACTAGACATACGAAGTAATCAGGGGGTGTTTGGCCAGCCAATTCTGATCTCAAATTGTCATTTCAGATCAGAATTGAGAGGCCAAACACCCCTTTGATTTCAATCTGCCATTTGTTTAGTCAGAGAATATCACTCATAGGAATTAGTAGGGCCCCACACAGGGGCAAGAGTGGGGGATGCGAAGACAGGCGCCGTCTAGGCAATCAGCGGGGAAAGTAAAATACCTGCCCCACCCCACAGCGCGGCCAGGGCCCGGTGTCATGCGTGGCGGCGAGAAACGGCAAAGAGTTGACCCTGGGCCGGAGTAATGGCCCGGTCACAAAGTCAAAACCCACCCCGCCCCCCCCCATAACGAACACTACACTAACCTTAGTGCCAAAACCTTCAACACGTCCTAGTCTGACTTCACTATGTTCCCAAAATATCTCCGCTGGAACTAACCTTTAGTCCATACAAGCCATCGCTTCAACTCCTGTACATCCAAAACAATCTCCAAACCAAACTTCTCCTCGTCCAAACCTTGGTTGTAATAGCCGCCACAGTGTCGTAGAAATGGAGCCTTCTTGAATCCAACAAATATTGTAACACGGGCAGCTATAGATTATTGGCAAAGAAGAAAAGAAACGAGCGAGTTCCGAAAACCCATTGCAGTAGAATGCAAGGGTGCGGTAGAGCAATGGCCAGAGAGAGAAAGCAGAGAGCAATCAAATACCGGAAAGGAGTATGGGTATGTGATGAATGGTTAGCCAGAGCTTCGAGAATACCAAGGGGAGTAGTGGAGGGGAATGTGCTCACCCCTATAATCAAAGAATCTCTCAGAACTACTTTCTCACCCTTGCGCTTCATCTTGACGGAAGAGCGAGCAGTAGGCACTGGGCCAGAAGACGGTACAACATTGAGCGTAACGTCATTTACCTAGTGACCGCTCTCCCCCGTGATGCCGCTCCCCATGGCAACCACTGGAAAATCAAATGTATATTTTAATATCTGCATAAATAGTAGTGATACCACTTTGAAAATCTGTTAGAAAGTACTTTTAAATATGGAGAATCAGAATATGAAGGTTTCAATTAATAATAAAAGATTATGCCTCTTGAATACTGACTTTATTCCAAACTAGATTATTTGACAGATTGCTTACAATTGAAGTGTAGAAAATCGAAACCAACCACGGAAGTAACAGTTTGAGCAGCTAATAAGAGCTTATAGATCTTGTATTTGATGTATGAACACCTTTGGTATTTATTGGTAGCTATTATGGGGGGTATTGTGACTTTAAAAAAGAGTATAGTTAAATATATATGCAATAGAGTGGAGGAGATGATATCTACTGATAGGGTTTATGTAAAGTTCCAATACTTTGCTATATACTTCAATAAGGTAATCCAAGATATGTAATAAATTTTCAAGGCCTTTAGTTAAGTCTTACTAGTTTTAGTGTCTGATGATTGGAAAGTATTTTCGGAAGAAAATTCTACTTTCCAGTCTTGACCATGCAAGCTACACATCTAGGATAAGACTAAATCCTATTTGATATACTCTAGTCATACAGGTAAAGCTCCTATATGAGTTTTAGTCAGTTTCGGCTTTGGAATTTAGAGATTTCATGCTGAAAATCTACTAATACTATTAATTAAGAGTAAAATTGTGTGTCTTTAGAGTTACTGTGTGAAATATCTTGATCTCATAGCCCAAACAGACTAAAACTCATATAATAGCTTTAGCTATACGACTAGAGTATATCAAACAGGTTTTAGCCTTATCCTAGATGTGTAGCTTGCATGGTCAAGACTGGAAAGTAGAAATTTCTTCCGCAAATACTTTCCAATTATCAGACAATAAAACTAGTAAGACTTAACTAAAGGCCTTGAAGATTTATAACATATCTTGGATTACCTTATTGAAGTATATTGCAAAGTATTGGAACTTTACATAAACCCTATCAGTAGATATCATCTCCTCCACTCTATTGCATATATATTTAACTATACTCTTTTTTAAAGTCACAATACCCCCCATAATAGCTACCAATAAATACCAAGGCTGTTCATACATCAAATACATGATCTATAAGCTCTTATTAGCTGCTTAAACTGTTACTTCCGTTGTTGGTTTTGATTTTCTTTACTTTAATTGTAAGCAATCTGTCAAATAATCTAGTTTGGAATAAAGTTAGTATTCATGAGGCATTATTTTTTATTATTAATTGAAACCTTCATATTCTGATTCTCCATATTTAAAAGTACTTTCTAACAGATTTTCAATGTGGTATCACTACTATTTATGCAGATATTAAAATATACATTTGATTTTCCAGTTGTTGCCATGGGGAGCGGCATCCCGGTGAAGAGTGGTTACTAGGTAAATGACGTTAGAGGGGTCCATGTGTGGTTTGTGGAGTATGCGAAGCTAAGAAATTCGAGCTCCAGTTGCATTAGCTTTTCACAAGAAGGCTTGGTTGAGTACTTACGTGCATTGTGTATTTTTCCACCTTGAGTTTGGCACAGGAGAAAACGCAAAATCGAGAAAGTGGACCGAAGTGGATAGCAGATGTAGGCGGGCAAAGAAATACCAACGGATATGAAGGAAAGGAAGCGTGGAAGATTACAGAATAACTTTTGTAGTCATTGGTTCTGAGGTTGAAAGGTGATGAACGGGTTGACAGATGATTTGTGGGCTTGTCTTGCCTTTATCACCGGCACCAAAGAAGGTATGCAGGTGAACGGAGTTGTGCATCGAGTGAAACCGGTGGGTGTGGGGGACGATGGGATTGTTAAGATGGTTTCCTTATCCTCTACAATAGATTGTTCTGCTTTGGTTAGTTAGTTTACAGAATGACGAGAGAATAAAGTTTCTGATTTTACCTACGCTTAAGTATAAGTCAAATTTAGTTCTTGTCTTCGCGTATTTTGCCTTCACGCTTTTAGTTTGTCACTCCACAATCGCCTTTTAAAAGAAAAATGCTCGTATGTGACTAGTACACCATGAGTCCGTATCGAGGGTTGATTGCAGTAGTGTTGAACGGAGTTTATGCTCAATTCCTGGCCCTGGTAAGTTAAATAAATGCTGGAACTGCATGATATAATGGTTTGGCGGTGGCAGAGCGTAGAGCTTTGTGTTGAGACCTTGAGCTGAGCATGTACCATTGAAAGCTTGGAGGAACGCTTGAGAGGATGCGGAGATCACGGGGAGAGGGGAGAGGGTGGGAGATGAACCACTACGAGTACCATACAAGTTTTGAGTGCTAAGTGACAAGTATCCCGTGTCTACATTAGGTGAATATAGTCCTGAATTTTATCATTGGGGAGGCAAAGAATTCAAATGATTAATGATACAAAGAGAGATAGTCAAGGAGGTATATGGATTGCTATTGTCTAAACTACAAGAGAGGCGATAATAAAAAAAACATAGTCGGTACTCCCATCGGCCACAACCCAAACGAGATTGAAGGCCTGTCATAGAGAAGGCCACATGAAGTCACCAAATATCTGGCTGGTGAGAAAAGGTTATAGTACATGAAGGGAAGAGAAGGGAAAGGAAACCCAATGAACCCAATCACAGAGTCGGCGAGCACGACCCCCTCCACCCCCACCAGCAAGCAAATTAGTGTAATAAAACAGGATGACAAGAAGGGAGGGAAGGGATGGAATTTTGCAAATTTTGGGCTTAATGAATATTAAGTACTCAAAGGATGGTTTCGGGCTGGGAAAGTAGTCGGACGGAGTACGAATACTGACCTATCTGAGGTGAACAGTAAGAGATGGAAAATGAGAAAAGGAAAGGGGGAAAACACCGGCGAAAGGGCAAACGCAGAACCTAGAAGTGGACAAATCGCCACTCACCCTCTGGTAGCGTAAATATAATTTTTGATAAAGAGTGAAGAAAACATTCCATAAATGTCGCCAGTGATTGATGAAAACCTAAAGTGTAGTACCAGAAACCGCCATCACCTCTCCGCTTTATCTAGGTAGTTTACCCTGTAGCACCACCTTCCATCACATATAGTATAAGAAAAATTAACTAAGACCCGTTCGTGAATATTTTCTACCTCACATTCTCTTTCGGAGTAAGAGTTGGGTTGAGGTAGGCATTCTTGAACCGCCCGGTAGCATGAAGAACCTTCATGATGAAAGAAATGGGTGTAACATAAGTTACATCACAGGAGTCAGTAGCACCGGAACCTCCAGTAATGATGCCACCAACTCGGCTATAGGCATCGGCGACACAAGACCCAGAATCCCCTTTGGTGGAAAACACCCTAGACTCCTTGTTGGTGGAAACAATTGCCCACTCCCGAGACTCATGGTACTCGCCTGCAAAATAGTTCCGTGTATATGAGGATACATTGTTTGCCCTGCCGACGGTAGTACCACTGCCAGCGCCATTCTTGAAGATAACCAAACAGGGGAAGCCATTGGCGTCTTTCATGGGTGGCTTGAAGAGGGCACTTTCAGGTACCTGGTCTTCCAGTTTGACAAGACGGCTAGCGGGAAACTTGAAGGAAGATGGGCTGGTATGGTGGAGATAAACCTTTTTCATGAACTCATGGCGTGAGTACTTATTGCCGAGATTGATAGTATTGCCGCAGTAGTTGGCATTATCGAGTGTGCTACCAGCGATCTTGATAATCGCAAGATCGAGAGTATACTGTCCGGGTTCGGTCGAAAGGATGATCGGAGGTGCCCAGGTAAGCTCGCCAATAACCCGCCTTTCCTTATCACTCCAGTCCCTGGAAATTTCTTGATGTAAGGTTTTGAGCTTCGCAAGCCCGTGCTCTGCTGCTACCCAATCCTTCTCAGCCTGCGCATGTTCCCTGACTGAATTAGGGTCGTCCCTTCCCGAGTACCAGTGCATCCTCTCCTTGGCATCTGTAATCCCACATTCTTGGCCATTAATCTCGTCCTCAATGACCTCAAGTTTCGAGGCAAACGCACAAGTGCCAAGTACGACAACCTCTTCCGGGGCTTTGCTAGTGTTCTGACGGGAATATTCCTTGTTATCGTCCTTGCTAGATGGGAGGACAACGTGCCTGGCAGTAACAAGATAGATACTGGTGTCATTCCCGCCAGCGCTTAGATAGAATCCACCAGTTCCTTCAGACCAAGGTCTATCCTTAGGAGAGATCGGTATACCAAAGGTTGCGGTATATGGATCACAAGCAGTAAAGGTGGGATTCGACGGGGGGACGGGATCAATAAGCCTGTTCCCAGCAAGTCTTACAATACGAGATTCCCTGATTTCGACGTAATAGTCGCAGATACCATGACTATGGATTAATGTATGGCAACCAACCGCCACTCTGCTACCCTCTTCAAAGTTGAGTGCCCCAGGCTCAACCCCAATCCAGACAATGGGGGGACCGGACAGCTCATCGACATTGGCTATCCGCAGTGCCTCCAGTGAAGTCCAGTTTACACCCAGTGTGGTAAGATAATGGCGGAGCTGGATAGCAAGCCCGTTATCCCAAACTGTGGCAAGTTGATGATCGCCTAAACATCTAAGCTCCTTCATGACTGAGTAGGCTTCTGGACCACTCGGATCGTCAAAGGGGCCTGGTTTTGTGGTCGCAATCAGTGGTGGTTTAGATGGCAGACCTTTATAATAGGTCTTGGACAAGGAGTCGGTAACAATGATAGGGAGTGCAGATATTAGGTCTGAGATAGTAAAACGTTCGGTCGAAGCTGAAAGGTTGCTCGAAGTACACACACCAGATGAACCAGTTCCTGTGGGAGAGAGGAGGTACTCTGGAGAGGCTGGGTTTTGCGCACAGTCCGGAGGGCGGTGGGGAGACTGGTCGGGTTCGCTACAAGAAAAAAGGGGCAAACAAATATTAGTATTGGAAAACAAGGCAAGAGTGAAAATCAAACGCACTCATGACAAATGAGGACAAGTTGGGAAGGGGAATATGGTAGCCAGGGGAGAGAGGGGACACGCCACATCGATTCGTCTTCGCCTGGAGTGGGGAAGACAATGGGGAGATTGGAGGGGTCCACTGAAAGAACAAGGGGTAAACGATCATTAGTCTACGAAAGAAGGAAAGAGGGAAAACAACGTACTAGCGGTTGACGATAATAAGTTGGGGGGGTACTGGTCTGTGGGGTCGGGTGGTGTTGGCTGGGGGAAAATGAAGAAAGAGAGTGTGGAGAGTGAAGCGGAGGTGAGTGTTCTTATATGAAGTATAATGTCGCTGTGTGCTCCAGTAAAATCACGCTTGTACTAGGGTGTGATCAAAAGGACTGCGAAGTTTTGGCTGCCATTGGCATAGAAATTCTATGAGCCACATTCGCCAGACTTACCCACAACCCCCCGGCACTTGTAGGTAACCGTGCCAAGGTCCCCCCCACTTCGAACGCCGCTAAGCGACCTTCGAAGCAGGCGGCACTCCCAAGAAGTGCCGATCGGCTCAACGATGCTCGAGTAGATTCACCAAAGTTGGAGTGCCACCTTCTTCGAAGGGCGCTTAGCGTCGTCCTGCGAGGAGGGAACCTTGACACGGTTAGGTGTGCCCAATGGGAATAAAAACAGGCGGTAAGCCCAATGGTATCCCAGTCCCATGCAAGAAGTACTTCCCCGTCTTTTCCAAGAATACCTCCGTGAGCCAAATATTTGGTGAGAATTCCAACAAAATATCGGCTGGCGGAGGTATTCTTGGAGAAGACGAGTGAGTACTGGAGTCCACGGAAACAGCGATTTGCAAATATTTGGCAAAACGCCTATGCATGTCTGAGCCGCCATACAAAATGGACCCCGCCGTTTACGGGTACCTCGGGCTTGGGACGAGTACTCGAGTGGGACCCCATGCATCGGAGCCGAAGAGCTTAGCGAGCGTGCAGGGAAGCGACCCAGGGCACAGTACGATAAGATTATAGTTGCACCCTGTTGCCCGGGACACTGTGCTACCCTAATTCCACACTCTCTCGGGCAATTATTCTAGGCGGCTCGCGCAATTCACGTACTTGGAAACGGACATGATATTTTGGACATTCCATGGGGAGGATTCAGGTAGCGGAGGTGGTGTTTCTCCAATTCCTCGGGGACCAGATGTGTATATATTCGGTAATGACTATTAGGAAATGACAACAAGGAAAAATGAAAGATTACCCAAGCGGCAAAGGGAAATGAAGCAGATATGAGAAGCGGCCACAGGCTATCACTCCCCCTCTTGTCCGTTGTCTTGTTCCACTGTCGGAGGCTATGCTGGGTGTACTGCTGCCCTTGTAGTTAAAGATTGTTGGCACCGATATCTCCCGTCGTGACAATGTGGGCGCCTGCTGTAGAGAGCGGGGTGCCGGGTGGACAACAAAAAAACAGGAGATGTAGCGAGCTGTCGCGAGGTTGAGGGTCTCGTGTTAGGGGGATTCGGACGTGGTATATACTAGGGGTGTACCACAGACCCATCGCGGAGTAGCTATGGCCCCACTCTAGCCGAAACCCCGGCTATGCCTTTTCCCGACAAACCTCCGAGATCCAACTCGTATCCCATAGTATGTTCTGTACGCTTTGCTCAATTGGCAATGGATTCTTCCAACCCGGTATGAGATATGTGCGGACGGGATTTAAGCATTGGATTTTGGGGGCTGTCACGTTTCATTCCCTGTTTTTGGGGATGGAATCTGTTTATATCAGCTAGGTTTAGGAGTCGGTTGATATCGGAGGGTGGGTCAGGAGGGTGGGTTGAGCGAAGGCGATTTTGAACAATTATTGGGTGGTTAGGGGCAGTGGATCCAACCCTAAGTTACCGAACAGCACAAAACTTTTATTGATACGAACGATAATAGACAAATGACACCAGAGGACAGTATAGAGTAAAGAGATCGTATGCAAGAACGAATGACTTTGACAAGACAAGCAATGACCGTAAAACCGTGAGAAAAAGATGCGATGCGTGAGATGAACTACTAAAATGAACAAAGGGAAGAACATGCTGCCTTAAATCCTTATCAACAGAGAACTTTCTTCGGGCATACTTCCTGCGCATGCCGGATTCTTCTCCCACATTACATCTCTAGGTCATCCTGCTGTTTTGTTTTGCGAAAAGAACTTCCAAGGTAAGGGCTCCTTGGCCTAGTGTACAGTTATGCCGGATGCCTCGGATCGAGTTCATGGCCGCAGGTATGGTAGATGTTCGGCTATTGACTATTGTTCGTGTTTCATTGCCAGGCAATCGGTGTTTGATGGTGTCGCATTAGGTAAGCGGGGTGGTGGCATTGGATCGTAAGAAGCTAACGGTGGTGGAACGCTGTTGAAGCAACCATCTGGTTAAAAAATCGGAAATGTGTTTCGCCTTATGCAGGAACGAAAGTATGTATGTGGTGAGCAGCCTAAGATCAGAAATCTCCAACAGGTGAGGGGGTATCCGCGGGGGTAAATTCGGGTACGGCTTCAGTGTCAACCGTACATTCTGGGAGTACTGTGGATGTGTGTTTTGATAGGAGGCCCGAACGGAGTTTCAAGGCTTTTATTTAAAGTAAGCAGAATATGTGTTAGTGCGGATATCCTCACGGGGGGTTGAGGTGGCAGTAGGGGTACTAGAGCGAACTTGGGATCCAGGACTAAAGCTTGTCAACCAGCGTTACCCCTATCTTACTGCTGCAACGGGGTAGTGCTTGGTATCGCATTTCGAGATCGGGTTCGTTCTCTGCAGCAATAACCCCCAGTTCTTAAGCTGTCAAACCAATTGAAAAAGTGGCTATCACGCCCATCTCTCCGGTCAGAATAACCTATATAAAGCTATCTAGAAACTCAAACCTGGCAAGCAACCCCTAGGTGTCAAAGCAACCTGTGTGGGTTTCGTAAGCCACAGCATATCTTCCACCGGATCCCCAAGGGTCCGCCGAATCCCCACCCACAGCCGTCTACCCAGAACACTCATTTGCCCTCACTCGCTCTCAACAATAGAGAAGCCAGCCAATAACAAGTTACAAGAAGTAGCGCGGGAATTGACCCTTGGGGTCAACCTGTCAATTACGAGGGTGCGCTCTGGGTACGATCACTGCACGCAGAGGCCTAAGCCCACACAAGAGGCAATTGCAGCGTCAGGCCGAAGCCCGGGAGTATTGAGAGGGAAGGGAGACTTGCCTCGGGTGTGGGCAGCAGTGGATATGTCTGGTGTAGAGTGGAAGGATAGGGTGATGTCTTTGTCACGATTGAAATATGCTCCCGTTTCTTAATGCCCAGTTAGTTGGCTAGTTGTGTTGTGAGATAGAGAGTTGAATTGAGAGAGTTTCCCTGTGATACAAAGTAGTGAGCTGGCGATCAGAGTTTTCTTCTATTAGCTTATTACTCACCTTTCGTTTCCCGGGTTCGTTGTCAGAGCAAGGTCTCATATTCGCCTTTTCATTCCGTCGGTGTACTAGTTCCATCACCCTGCCGGAAGCAGTCACCGTTCGTAAATCCGTTGCCATTTACAATCCTGATCCTTCTATTCCCACTTATTCCACCACTTGCGTACTAGAACCTCCAGCAATCCCGCCACCAACACCAAAGCAAACAGGATCTGACTACTCACAGATCCCCTATGCAGTCATTTGTAAACCTGCTGCTAAGACAACCAAACTTTGGGAGTAGAGTGTGGAGGGTTACGGAAAGGCAGTCAAAGGGAGGGAGGAAACACCTGAGAAGACTGAGTGGGAGAAATGCGGGAGGGAGAGAAAGAATGTGCCATTCAGCACGATGGCAAGGTAGAGACACTCCGGCTAGAGAACAGAAATGAGGATAACAAAGGGTTGACAAGAAGTTCGGAGAATTTAGAGGAGAAACTCAACAACACTTGCATGTACCACGAGTTCATGCGGGGAACCGCTACCTACATGCAATCAGGGTTCCGAATGGTCAGCGGAAGACTGGACCGGACTAGCTAGTCCGGTCGAAAGTCAAGTCTAGTCTAATGGTGTAGGTTGGACCGACTGGACAGTCAGCGTTATTGAAACCGACTCGACCAGGACCAGTCCGACCAGGCCCGCCAAGCAATAGTAGATGCTATTTTTATCACAATATATTATGTTCGGGTGAAGCTTTTCTTAATAAAACTTATTGTTTCCATGGACTATATGGTGGAGGTAGTGCCTCGCTTTGGTTAGGGGTGGCCATAATAGGGTCTCAAGTATCGAACTATTTTTCATGCATTAAGTGAGTGATATTACATGACCAAGTGCTACAATACGGGTATTCGATGGGACTTACCCATTGGGTAATTGCATTTCCACCACATGCTACCCTCTCCAGGATGTTCTATTAACCTGTATTGAGGACCTGTTGATTTGTCCCATGGCAAGCGGCTTTAAAATCCTACTATAGCTATACATCTATTCTTAGTGAGTGGAGTGTTGGCCAGGGTGCCATTCTGACTCTCATACGATATTTTATAAAGACTGGCCTGGGACCAGTCCAAACCGGACCAGACCACCCAAGCTAGTCGGGTCCAGTCATCGACATCAACCAGGGCAGGCCAGTCTGGTCCTGCCTCCAAGACTTGACCGGTCGGACTATTCGGAACCCTGCATGCAATGACAGCTCCAACAAGGGCCACAGGGGACAGGATCAATAACTATTCGCGATTCTGCCTCCGAGTTACCGCTTCTCTGTTTGAATGGATCTTCGGGTTTCATCGGCTGTTAGCATTATTGACAAGGTTAGGTGAGTTTCACAATTGAAGCGAGCATTACGGGACTAGGAACCATATTCCCAATTCTACAAGATGGTGAGCCACTCAGTCGTATGGGGCGCCAAGGTTAAATGGGCATCTGATCGGTGGATAAAGAAAACAGTGCGCCACCAGTGTGAGACATTTCCACATCCCATACAAAACCAACCCCTAACCTTGTTGAAATTCACGAAGGTTCCATACCCAGGGGATAGGCGAAACATTGATGGCACATGGCTGAGAGGAATTGTGTTTGTTAACGGTTGCACGATTGACTAGTATGGTCTCAGAAGAGTGACAGTTTGTTTGGTTGAGACGTTGGCTAAGGCAGGGACACTTAGGATGTTTAGGATTTGGCACTAGGGCAGATTAGAGGTTAGTGGATAAGGTGTACTAGATGTTGGAACGTATCAGTGTCGCACTATGATAGTTAGGAAACAGACAGTTGTGTCAGGACTGCCCAGGATCGCACAAGATGGGAGTAATAGTGTAAGAGGACGAAACTCAAGGGATGGAATTAGTGAGAAGAAGTTTCGGGACTGTTCTAGGGAGTTGGGTGGATGGAGCGAGGATAGGAGGAAAGGGTTGTGAGTGTTGCGGACGAAGAGTCTTCCTGTCTAAAGTCAAGTTTGTGTATATATAGCACACGTCCGGAGACGTAGAAATATCAAGAATCCCAATACACTCTCTACCCAACATACCCTTATTTTATTATTGCCAACCTTCGGGTTGTATGCATGACAGCTCTATCTCAGTTGATAGTGGCCACCGGAAAGCTAGGTTGTAGCGTGCCCCACCCTGCAGTAATAGACTCCAGCCTAAATCCACCCGTTATAGGCGTCCGAGACAAGGCTCGTGCCAGGTGGAGTAAGTCCTCAGCATCTTTCTCGGGATTCTTTTTTTGGCATGCGCTGGTATGTCTCGTCGTGAGCATTAGAGAAGATTCTTATCTTAGAAATTTTTGGCTTATTTTTTTTATATTGATAGTTACATTACACAAAAGCTCATGCACTTTTGACTTCCGAGTGTACTCCAATTCTCATCAGCACGGTGGACTAGAATTAATAAAAAAATAAAAAAATGCAATACCGCCCCTTGCCCTCACGTGGCCCACCACTGGGATCTCATCCCGCTGTCACCCAGCATCACCGCAACCCCACCACCAACCCCCCTCGCTCTACCTCCTCACCCTAGTACATAGTTTCCTCCTTCCAAATAAAACAGTAATCGCCTTGGCGGGGCTCGCATCGGGGCCGCCCGGTGGGGCGGGGCCCGGGTGCGGTGAAGATTGAGGTGGTTATGGTGATAGTGGTCATTATAGTGGTCGTGGTCATGGGGGTAGAAAAAATGGTAGTGGGAGAGACGATCGTAGGAGAGCCGGTTCCGCGTGAAACACATTATAGGCCAGGCTGGCCTTTCAGGCAGCCGGGCAAAAGCCTATATGGCCATATGATGGAGCCCAGGCAAGCCAGGCTTAGGCTTAACCAAGACTCCAGGTTCGGGCCAGGCTAGATCCGAGAAAATTTCAATAGGCCGGACCCAGCTTCACTGAAGCCTGGCCAGCCTCGCCCTTTGGGAACACTGGTTATAAGTGCTCCACTCGTCTCCTTTGCCGCATTTCTATTCCCAAAACTCAATAATCCAAACGGTCCTTGAGCCCCACAGGGACTGCGGAGATAATGCCAAGAAGACCAGAAGGGGCGAGACCGCTAGCTGTGGTCCAGAGTAAGGCAAATTACCCTGGTGACTACCAGGCTATACTGGGATAGCGGGCCCTATATTCTAGGCCGCTGTAGGCATTTATTAGTATAGGGAGAGAAATCGGAACCTGGTTGCTCAGACTGACCGCGGAGGGGTGGCACGACTGTTGTGAATTAGGGATGTTTCGATTGAGAGCAGGATTTTGACGTCTCAAGAACAACGATAATATATCTAGAATTCATCACTTCTCTCATAAAGGTTAAACACGAGTAATCTAGAAAAAGGAGAATGATGCTAGAACTAGGTGCGCATTGAAGACGTAAGGAAGCAGAGAAGGAAAAGGAAGAAGGAGTGTTAGGAACGGAAGAGAGGTGAAGCGGAAGAAATACAAGAAACAGATGTGAAGAGGCAAGAGGAGGTTAGCCAGAGAGAGAAGAGCCACAGCAAATGTTATTGTGGGGAAAGAGATTCTAAGAAAGGAAGAAGTTAGAATGTATAGCTATTTAAGGATGCTAGTTTCCCTCCTGAATGCGATCGTAGAATCAGGATCAGGGCACTCCCCTCCGATACCCAGACCCCTTCCACGCATATATTCATTGGTTTTCCATTAACGGCGGCCAGGATTACGCTTGAGACAATGGGCGATGTCGAGAGACTGCAGGGTGTAGGCAAAGCAGCGGGGAGGGTCTATATATGGCAGGTATTAGGAATGACCGCCGGGTACAGGTGGGAAAAAGCCAGAGGGACGGACAGGGATGGCTGGAAACAGCCAAATGCTGCAGACAAACTATGAGTGATATATGGGAGTGCCATGTAACCGACACAATAAACGATATTCCTGCAAGAAAGAGAGGAGACTTAAATAGATCAAGTCCTCCAAGTGGTAGGATAAGACTAAGCCAATCATTCCACTACGAGCCTCATTTTCTTCATTAAATACTTCCTTAGGTCTTTTACATTGTCAATAGTCACGGTGGTGCCGCAAGAAGCTAAGAAACTGATGCAACTGAGGTTGGCTCGTACAAAGCAGGGCAGTTTCTAGAAGAGTTACCAGGAAACTCCCTGAATCATCTCGAATCAGGATATATGCAAACAATGTCTGAACTTTCCTACGGCGATAGCGCTGATAACTCTGCACTGAGGATATGCTTGTTTCATTTTAGATTTATGCCGGTGGCATTTGTGTTCTAATTTGGATAACACTTGGTTGTTATATTTCTTAAAAAAAGGTGTATTCTTCCTTGCTTATTAGTTAATGTATATAACATATGATTTGCCTGTTCATAACTATGAGCGGGATCAATTCATGAGCTTGGAAACCAAAGGCGTTCTCAAATGTACCGGTGTCTGCGGTGACGAGTGACTCGTCGTGACAGCTTGCGTCACCCCTCTCTCTACTCCTATTCCTACGCCTCCTCCTCCTCGCTTCCCCTTTATTTCTTTTCTTCCCATCTCCTCTTGATACAACTCAGCAGCACTCACCATTATCCTGTCTACGCTCGCTCTCTCTACCAAAAAATCTTACTACAAACATTCGGATAGATACTCCGGTTATCCTATCATAACAAATGGCTTGTGGGTTTAAGCTATTTCCACATTCTATTCAAACCTAATTTCGATCTTAATTTTAGTTCGTGGGAATTTCTGGAAGGATCATGGGGCGGCTATAGCAACATATGTTTGCTGCGTGGTTGGCCTCATCGTGTTGGTTTGGAACATACGCATTGCTCCCGCCACGGTCGAAGTCAAAATCGACGGTACACCAACCATTATCGCCACCACCGCCATTTGCACTGCTATCGTGCCCACTACCACCACCATCGGCACAACCGTCACTGCCGCTCCTGTCTTCACAACCACCACCACCATCATTATCACCACCACTACTCTCTTTCCTACCGCAACCCAGTGTTCCCAGGCGTCCAGTCCGTCCGTCTTTAGCCTAGGACGGGACGGACGCCAAGTTTGAGACCTTCGGACGGGACGGACGCCCAATTGCAGTCCGTCCTGACCTATGCCCGGGACGGACGGCCGGGCCCTAAGTTATAGGTGTCTTAGTTTATGTTTCATTTTCGAATCTCATGAGCATTAGGTAAGTGTTATCAAGATGTGAAACATTTTTATTCTAATGAAGAGAAGCTTAGGCTCTACTATTATGTATCAAATTTCGCTATCAATCAACCAATGCTTCCAGTGATATCCGATCCTGGTTCTGAGCACCCTGACCCCATTCCACTTCCTTGACCTACAAGGGACGCCCGTCCTTATGCAGGACGGTAGGTAACCTACAGGTAACGCCCGTCATTATGCAGGACGGTAGGTAACCTAGAGGTGACGCCCGTCCTTACTCAGGACTGTAGGTAATCTACAGGTAACGCCCGTCATTATGCAGGACGGTAGATAACCTAGAGGTGACCCCCGTCCTTACTCAGGACGGTAGGTACCTACCGGAAGTTACCATTTCCAAAAAAGACTGCAGGGCCCGCCCGTCAACCTACAGTCCTGGGGTGTTTACAAAAGACGGACGCCGTGCCCAGCCGTCCTTACCCACCCTGCCCGGGACGGACGGGACTATAGGACGCCAGGGCCCTGGCGTCCGGACGGGACGGTTGGGAACGCTGCCGCAACCACCACTACCACCACCACTACCACCACCACCACTACCACTACTGCCACCACCACCACCAAGGCCACTACCACCGCTACCGCTACCGCTACCGCTACCGCTACAGTTACCGCTACTGCTAGGACTGCGGCCACCACCACTGCTACCACCACCGCTACCTATACCACAACCACCGCTCCCACCACTACCGCTACGGCTATCACCATTGCCACCACCACCACAACTGCCACCACCACCGCTAGCGCTACCACTACCACTGCTACCACCACCACTACCGTTACTACCATCATCGCTACCACTGCTACCACCACTACTACCGCTATTGTCACCTATGATGCCCCCTCCCCTCACCCCACTGGGTGGGTCCACTGCCAGAATGTGGAAGGCAGTTGGTGTTTAGTCGAGCCGCTGGGGATGTATGGGTGAGGAGAGATGCAAATTGGGAGCCCGGTTTGATGCCGGGGCTGCGATCATACTCGGTCGGAAAGGGTTGAGATCGGGGTGGAATGAGTGGAGGGAAAGGGTAGCATCGCGTTTGGCTTGTATTTTTTAATGGAATATACCCCTCTGCTCCCACAATAATTGAGATATCCAATGTCCTTATCGTGCGAGGTTGGTTACTAGAACACAATCGAAATCGGAAAGCTCTAGAGGACACCGGCGCCCTAAGAACCTGTTCAGTCGTGTAACAAAAGTCCTGTCACTCCCGACTGAGTGATGGGACAAGAATGCCTGTAAGTTTACCACTTTCTATATTCTCCCTCAGCCTGAATTAATAATGAAGAATAGAAACTAGAAGGTTCTGTTTCTCGTGATCGCATTTCTACTTTGAGCATGGGGTATGTGGAGTAGATGAGGTGAAATAAGTGGAATAATAAATTTTACGGGGGTGCCAAGTCTTTTGTTATAGGAGTGTACTCTGTTGAAAAGAAAACACCTTGTATGTATACCACATGATCTAGTGAAACTCTTTCTCACTCCCAAAGGTCAAAAAAAAGTATCAGATAATGAACAAGCAGTGTTCCCAAACGTCTAGTCCGCCGTCTTTTGCATAGGACGGGACAGACGCTGTATTCTGTGCCCTTGCCCGGGACGGGCGCCGGACTGTAGTCCGTCCTACCCTACGCCGAGGACGGACGGGCGGGCCCTACAGGCCTTCCGAGTGATAAGGTGTGATTGTGGTTGTGAAATGGAACGAAACGCGAAGCACAAAAGACTGCGATCACTAACAACGGTGACGAACTTCTTCTCATTATACTGCTCACGGCTTGGGAGATGGAATCATCATTACAGAGTCAGCCCTAACTCCCATGCGACGAATATGATAATGCTTGAGACATATTACTTGTAGTTAAATTTTTGTATTTTTGTAAAATCCTGTGAGTTTATTTCGTATTTAACTACAGGAAAACTCCGGCATGCAGCCTAAGGTATGGGCTAGAAAAACCATTAATATAACAAAAGAAAATCCATCACCGTCTTCATTGACAAATAAAAGTGTAGAACCAAAGTCTACGGGATAACCATAACATAAATCATAGCCATCAAGTGGTCATTGCCGCCTCTTCTCCTTCTGAGTTCTCGTCCTGAGCAACCTTGGGGTGGGCGGGGCATTGTGCTGTGTGGGCGTCGTGCGGGCCTTGGCAGTTCACACACCTAAGTACGGTATGGCTGCAGGGTCGGCCTCGTATACGACAAGTAGCGGTGGGACAGGAGTGTTTTCCTGTGGGATGTGGGGAGGCGCACTATCGGCATGAAACCGGGTTGGTGCATCGGTTACTGTGGTGTCCATAGCCCTGGCAGTTGGCACACTGGGTGTGGGAGTTGAAGCGCAAGCGGTGCTCGGTCCTATAGGTTCATGAGAAAGCGGCAAGGCGTTTTCTAATGTAGTCAGATGCCCTGGGGCCCATCATGCTGATCACGACGGTAGAGGCGGTTTTACCACCGCTAGCGTCCTTGGTGGTGAGCCATCTGGGTTGGCAAGTAAGGAACAACCCAGTATTGTAGGTGGTGAGCTAGTTGACTATCGGAGCCAGTGACTTCAAGGTTGGGATTCCGTGTACCAAAACGTGTGATACAGGGGTGTCCAGGTGAACGCTAACTGTTCCTGGTATTAGGTGTAGGAATGTTCCCACCTTGCTGTTGAGCGAGGTGGCTCTAACTGATTCTATGGTGGTAAGGGTGACAGTGTTCCCTCGAAGGGGGACAGTCTGTACGTAGGTCGCAGCTAGTGCCAAGTTGATGTCATCTCTTAGGTCCAGGGCAGTTGTAGGGAGTGGTCCGCCCTCACGCTTAACGACAAGGCGGCGTTCACTGGGAGTGAGGCCCTTCGTCTGTTGGCGCCTATTGTTGGTAGTTGATTTTTCTGGGGCATTAGCAGCCCTAGCTGCCATGGTGGTCTTTTCCTTTCTGCCCTTCCTGGCGACCGTAGCCCACGATTGGTGTGGCGCGGCTGTGGGGAGGGCTACTGGGCGGGAGTCGCGGGCAGCAGCCCGCTCAGGGGCTGTCACGGGTAGACGGAAGGGTATCGGGGTGGGGGTGTCAGGCCCGGGTGTAGCGTTCTTGATGGTCCTAACTTCCACCGTAAGAGCTTCTATCTGTTCGCTAAGCGCATCGATGGCCGTCTTGTAGTCTTCCTGAATCTGACAGATCATCTCGATCCTGACCACATTCTCCTTGCTGGCCGTGGTGGCCCCAATTTCCTGGTCCTGGTTTATCTTGTAGAAAAGGTTCAGGAAGTAGGCACTTGGAGGGGTGTTTCTCAAGTATCTCTCATCGATATGTGGGAGGCTTGTTATGGTATTGCTTCTGGGTCGCTTGAGCGAGGGGGGGCCTTAAGGCATGAAGATTGGGGACAGGGTGGAGGGGGGGGGCCGGCCCCTTTGCCTTTTCCGTTTGCCACGAGGACCCTAGCCAAAGGGAAGGACAGAGGGATCCATGTAGTATTCATGTAACCTGACAGGTCACGTTACGCGGAAATCTCGAGATATTGTACTGGGTGTTTCTGAAAGTGCAAATTGTACTTGGAGGGAAAATAGGGAGGTTCAATATATTATATTTATAACTAAACTTGCTAATGGAGCGACTACCTATCCGGGCTTGCACAACCATACGGCAGTACCTTCCAAGGAGTACGCCAATCCCAAGCCCGCCTAGCCCGCAGTACATCTGGAAATGGACCACCGGCGCGATTTGTAGACCGAAGTCCGAGTATCCGGCCAGCACACGGGAATCACAAAAATAAACCACCCAACCAGGGTACGAACAAAGTAAATCCACCTCCCAAAGCCATCCATCAAACACAACCGTAAGCAAGGTCATAGCCGCAACCGGACCCATATTCCGCCAAGCCGGTCATGCATCCCTCCAACCACAAACACAAACCAATAAATGACAACCTATGGACCGCCGCCCATCTCAAGCCCATCAATCTATGCACGTCTCCACACCACTTCCAACCCCATATGGAAGGCAGGGCGACTACAATCGATTGTCCACACCTCAAACATGGCAACGATATGTTCCAAACACGGCTGACTGGTACGCAACCTCAAATGATTCCCAACAACATCGGGGGAATTCCAGTCGCAAACACATCGGCCAGGCTCGCTCGCTGACCATTGTAAGGCAGCCGTATTCCCGTCGACCACAGGTAGTTCGTCCCATTTGTGCACCACATTGTACCAAAAAGGGGCAAAATAATATAAAGCACACCCAGGAAACCGGTGAAGATGAGCACGAAATATCTTGGCGCTAGTGCCTCACTCGCCACTGGGACCGACGTCAGGCCCCCATCTAAGCGCAACTCGTCTTCCACCTCCACCAGGGGAAACAAACCTGGCGGGAAGGAGGCACCTGTCACCACCGTCACAGCTCTTGAAGAGGCAGCGCGTACACCTGCTATCTGGAACGCCGAGATGAAACAGGCTGAGAGTACCGTTGATCAACTGAGTGACCGTCTGCTGAAAGGGATTCCCCCACACCGTGACCACACAATCATTGTCTTTGTGTTCACTCGGAACACCCAAACCCCGATTAAAATGGGACTGCCACCAGTCACGCAAGTCAGGAACCCGCTTATTATTGAACAAAGTCGGGAAACTGGCGCGTTTGGCAAAATACCTGTCGCAAGACACCAGGTGGAGGCGATCATCAACACCCGGACATCTATCATGACGAGTAACACCTGCACCGCTTCGAATTCTCAACACCATATAATGATCAAGCCTGCTAAGGCCTCGTAGGTGTCGCGGCTTGATGGGGGATCGATTGTAATAGCCGTGACCGTCCGAATCGTGCCAATGGGTCCACTCAGCCATGCGCAACTCTCTCGCAATCATAGCATGGCTAAGACCAAGTACAACAGCGGCCCAGTTTCGAACATGTAAAGGGCCCCCAACCGCCTCTTTGCCCTTGGCATCCGACATCTCTTGGGCAGCAATACCATAGTGACCAGGGATCCAGCAAATTCTGACCGGACTAAATCGATTTAACCCCGGTGTCAAAACATCCCCCAGGCCAGCCCACTCTCCCTCAGGTTCCATTTGTGCAATACACGTGTAACAGGTTTATTCCTGTCTAAGGAAAATACAATAGGACCGGCGGTAGACCTGCTAGCGCTGGTGCTAAGGGAGGCTTCAAGGGACCGGAGGTAAGAGATAATAGTTGAAGGACAAATAGAACTCAGGGATTGCCGTTCAACCAAGTGTA
>Ga0307509_10000734_pt1 | contig 56141 bp, 52 predicted proteins | sample 10_EM_MG_FD_202245 | JGI IMG/M metagenome (GOLD analysis project Ga0307509, IMG submission 202245) | Populus trichocarpa ectomycorrhiza microbial communities from riparian zone in the Pacific Northwest, United States - 10_EM | ecosystem: Host-associated > Plants > Roots > Unclassified | place...
TTAATATAGCTCCGGGGCTGTAAAACAATCAAACTAATCAAAGTAAGCAAAGTAATCAAACTAAACATAGGAAATCCTGCACTCCGCTCCTGTATACAGTTACCGGAACATGTATACATGTTACACCTGCTAACCTACCAGTAATTTTTTCCGCTATAATAAAAATGCCTGACTGCTGACCGGATTGTGGTATAAATTCCTATGCATGTTGATCAATAAAATGTGGATTGCACAGTGCTCTATTGCTCCTGTTACAGATAACTGTGTGACACATCCTCCACCTAGCTTTCTACCTATCGACTACCAAGGCCCAAAACCCCCATATCTAACAAACATTATACTCGTTTACCTACCCCCTGGTACCACCTCATTCCTGCAACCTCTCGATACTGCAATAATTGGTTCTTATAAGGCCTACTATCGAAGATGCTATGCCCAGTTTATGGTTCAACATTTTACTCTGCATGGTAAAGCACCATCAAGACAGCATATTTTACAGGCCATTCACCTAATTGCAGACTCTTGGAAGTCTGTTACGCAGTCTACTATTGTTCATTGTTGGAAAAAGGCTGGAATTACGCAGCAAGGTCAAGCGGATATCATCAATGAGTGTCAAATAGTGGGTTGAGTGGAGGAGGGTGATGTTACAAGACCGGGTGAACAGTTTATTGGCATTGAGGAAAAGGAATACTGTCAAGCCTTCAGTGATTTGAGGAATAGCAGATTAGCAGAGTTTTGTGATATTGAAAATTGCTTTGATTCCTAATTTACTGGCCTGACTATTGGCACCAAGGATGATAACGAAGACGTCATCTTCCCCTAATTTACTATTCCTGATGCTATACCTATCATCCAGGAAGCGGTCACTTCTGGGATTTTACTTCAATCAAAAGACTCTCCGGACAGAGGTGACTCGGAAATTGAGGTAGAAAATACCTTGACAACCCCCTTAATTGGAGTTGAGGCTGCAGCTCACTATACAAATGAGCTTGTACACTATTTACAAGCTCTTGTGACGACCTCTCTACTGCTCTCTTTGAATTCAAGCCTTTTAGTTGAAGAATCAATTTCTTTTTCTCATAAGCTTCACTCAGCACTTCTCCGGTATCCCTCATTTTCTACTCTCCTTTCCTATATTTCTTCTTAACTGATCTAATTATTTCTAGCTATCGCGATACTCGCAACACCAAACAGACTACCATTTCCCAGTTTTTCAAACCCCACTCCTCAACCGGTGCACGAGCAGACTCAACTGTACAATCACCCATCAACGATAAAGGTTATGATGAGGATCCGATAGGCACAAGGTTCAAGACAATTGAGGTTGAAGAGAGGGGAAAGGGAAAGGGAAAGGGAAAGGGAATTGAAATAGGTCTTGCAGGCCAACTGTTGAACTGGGAGCTGGACATGGAGGCAGGATATCTCGCTACCAGTAGTGCTTCAGAGGTGGACGAAGAACATTCAACTTGTGTATCTACAAGATGGAAAACTAAAAGTGTTAACACTGCCTATGAAAATTTGTTAAGATAAAACTCCTGTAACAATTCAGATAAGCATTTACCTTTCCTCAGAACTCTCTCTTCCTCCGTTGTTCCGGATTCCCTGTTGTCCCGGATGAAATTTCTGAAATCTGGCCATTCGCGATAACAGGGTGTAAGTGTACAGTATTGTATTGTCCCTGAACAAAATTAACTCGCACCAAGCAATAGGAAAAACTTCTGCCATTGCAACGCCGGCCCACCATCAACCCACCAATTTTCCAAAGCGAGAGACCAGTATATTAAGAAAGTAAATAACCGAAGAAAAGAAATTACGAAGAAAAAACGCATGATAGACAACGCTGAAAAGAAATACAAAAAACCCTATCCTATAATACATCGTTCTGAGTTCGAATGTTCCACTGCCGGAGGCTTTCGGGGCTGATGCCGCTGCCCTTGCCAGGGGGATTGTTACCACTGCGATATCCCAGTTCGAGGCAGGTGTGTTGGCTGCGATGAGAACTAGCCTGCCGTGCGGTGGTAACATCCTCCCATCCTTCGGAGGCAGGCTGGTGGGGACCGTTACGGGGCCTGAACCTCTGGCTAGGGCTTCTGGAACCTTCTTGATAGTGCAATCCGCTCCTTGCGTGGGTATTAGATGTACAACTTGTATGCATCGGACTTCCACCGGCCGAGGATCTGAATTTCGGTTTCTGAAATCCCGGCATGGGCGGCTGAGGTTGCAGCCCCTCTACGGAAGGAGTATCCATTCCATGTCCCTGGGGTAAGGCCAGCCATACGGGCTAGGTGTTAGAGTTTTGATACAACGTATTCGTGTGAGAAAGGGCTTTGGTTGCTAGTGTGTTGGCCGACGCACAATAGTGGAGCAGTAGAGGGTCTGTGGGTATCAATTCCCTGGAGCCGTTTCATGGCCTCTACGGGGCACCCCTCGTCCTGGGTTGCTACTATAGTAAGCTTAATCCCTTTACGGAAGGGGTCTGTCTTTGAAGCTGGCAGGGTTAATTCCATGTAAGCACTATCGTCTGATATTTTTATGCTAGCTTTGCTGATAAACCACTTGTGGAAGAGAGTACCGAGATCTGTATCGGCTTCACAGTATGTAAATTCCCCTACTCTGAGGAAACCAGCGAAGGCTAAAGTAAACGTGACCCGAAGTGTTATGCAGTCATAATCTCGTGATCTGAGGTGGGAGAGGATGCAAAGAAGCTTGGGACGGGTCAGGGGGGTTCTTGTTAGCCGTGCAGGTTCGTAGTGATCCCGCTTAATCCCCTGGATTGTCCTTTCCAGTCGCGCATCTGAGCAAGCAGTGCAGTCAATTCCCAAATCAAGTTGGTATGATTTGATACCTGTGAGATAGAGTTTTAAAGTTTTCACTTTAACAGTTCCCGCTAAGGAGCATAGCCACTCTATTAACCAGGTCGCCTCAGCCTGGAAGCATCCCCCCTTTGAGTGCTGGTAGTTTGCAAGCGAACAAAATAGTGAGAACTGGGATCACGGTGTGTCATAGTTGCATCGCATTGAAGGTGCCAATCCCCGCCAAAGGTAGTAGGCTGCTAATCCCGAAAGCCCCGATTGCTGTATGTCCGTAACCGATGATTGGGGAGGCTGCATACTTCGGGTAACAACTGTGGTGCTTGGTTAGTAACTCTGTAATGGTCGAAGCGCGAGAGCGCATCAGCAAGAGCATTTTCGTTTGTGGAGATCCATATTGGTTGAAGCTCTAAGTCGTATTCTGTGGCAGGTAGCAGGCACCTTCTGAGTACCGTCATTGATGCGCTGCGTATGGTTTCATTTGGTAACCTATTGGAAACTGCGCGATTGTCGGTATGCATTACCACCCTCTTTCCCTTCCAAGACTTCCCCCAGTAGAGCAAGATCTGCTCCACCGCTCGCATTTCTTCTGTATTGATGTGCTCTCTTGTGTGAATAGTCGAGTTCGGTAGGGCTATGGACAACACCGAGTGCGCTTGTGGGTAGGGTAGTGACAGGCAAGTGTAGTATGCGCCTAGGCCCTTCGTACTGGCAGCATCGGACCAAGTACGAATTATTTCCCGTCTCTGGAGGGCTATCGACCGCTGTGGGTTATCAGAGAGTACCTCGGCCCACCAAGCAAGGTCCTTCTGTGCCTCGCTAGAGATACGGTGCCTTTGTTGTCCGCTACCTGGTGGGAAGTATAGCTGCATATTATAAAGGTGCCGGAGGAAGGTACCGCCTAGTGGCACCATAGTTGAAGCAAAGGTAAGGTAACCCGTAGTCCGTTGAAGCTCTAGAAGGGAAACTGATGCCTTCTCCCTGGCGCTGTGTACAATAGTTTGGGCTTTCAGCAACTTTTTTGTTGGGAGTCGAATAGCCATCTCCTGGGTATCGAGCTCGATGCCTGCGAAACTAACTGTGGTGCCCTCCTCCTTTTTTGACTCTTTGATGCTTAAGCCCACTTCCTCGCACAGTCTGGCGAATACGGTAGTATATTTGATGGGTTTCGAGTGTGGTGGTAGGACAATGAGAAAGTCGTCTAGGTAGTGTATGATTCTTGCCGGAAGTCCTTGGACTCGGAGTTCCTCCTCTAAGATCCAATGGAAGACTTCGGAGAAAAGGTTAAAAAGGTACGGTGCAGTTCTTAGCCCAAAGGGTAAAAAGCGCTCAGCATAGTATTTGCCTTGCCACTGGAAACCTAGAAGGGGAGAATCTAATGGGGAAATGGGGATGTGGCGGAAAGCGGATTCGAAGTCGCACTTCACAAGTAGGCTGCCTACGCCCATGTTTTGGATAGCTAGGATTGCATTGTACACGCTGCTATAGGCAATGGCACCGAACTCTTCTGGAATTCCCCCATTGATCGAGCTGGTAGTGTTTGTGGGGTAGGAGAGGTGGTGAATCCTCCTCTTGCTGCCGTCTGATTTGTCGGTTAGGCCTAGGGGGGAAGCGGTATAGTGGGTAGGTAGTGACTGTATATTTGGGTATACGAGCAAGCGGTCGAGATTGAGCTCTTGTGTGATATCGGTCGTTTCCTGATTGGTATCTGCGTGGGCAGTGGCCAGGTTTGGGTGGATAGTTGGTACCTCCCGGGCGCCTTCGAATCCGATCCTTGCTCCGTACCTCCAGATTCCCATAATGGCCTCGGTTACTCGCCTGTCTGGGAAGTGGGCTGTAAGCTTCTCCCACCCTGCAGGCTTTAGCCGGCCTGCTGGCATTGCAAATGGATCCGGAGTGAATAATTGATAGTGGATGCTAGTGTTTGCGTGGGCAATTGCTGGGCTAGCACAGAAGGGTGGAGGGGTATTTTCAGCGCTTTGGGGAGGGGAGGCTTGGTGGGCCAGAGGAGTGGTAGTATTTGTGGCTGCGGAAAGGACAAGCTTAGCAATTTGGTTGTGTATATGGGCGCAAGAGGGGGGGGGGGGTTCGTGGGAGTGTAATGCGCAGAGAGATGGGGTGGAGGGAATGTGGTCTGGGGTTTCATGAAGCCTGAGAGGCTATCTGAGGTGGGGGTAGAGAGGACTAATGTCTTGAGTGCGCATTGCGTTGAGTATGTGAGAGGTTGTTGTTTCCTAGTGTGCATTGCGACGCGCGGTGGCTGCTGCCACATGTTATACACGAGTGTTGATAGCGGCACTGGGCCAGCTTGCACTCTCTGAAATTCCAGTTGCCATAGGACTGGGCTATGGGGGGTTGGGGCAAGGTGCTAGGCATTGCGGTAATGGATGAGATGCTGGTTGGGAGGGTATAATTGCTTCTCTGTTCGGCCGAGGGATAAGGTGCTGTGCCAGTAAGACGTGTTTCGCCCTGTATTGTTTTTGGTAATTGGGGCCTGGCTGCCCGAAGTGCCGGGTGGGCAAAGCATTTTGCAGCGATCAATTGACTATCTAGCCGGCGCCACTCGGTTTGCTAGAATATGTTCTTTCCGCTAGCCACCCGCTTCCGGTGGAATTGAAAATGGTAGGCCTTAACCCCCTCCCAGGTGTACTTCTCTAGCAAATCGTAGAGATTCATCGTATATATGCATAGGGCGGTAGCGAGCCCCCCTTGCATTCCATAAGGGCCAAGTTTGATCAGAATTCCACAGTAAGCAGCCCAGGCCTTAAAGAAACTACTCATCTGGTATTCGCTTTCTTTCCCATCTCGCTCGGGCTGTTCAAACTTGACTCCGCCAATGTTTATTGTTCGGTGGGTTTCAGCACGCTCTTTCTCGCTAGCTAACAGACGGTAGATGTTTGTTGGTTTGAAACGATTCTCGATAATTTGTACTAATGTACTACGTTCCACCCCTGGAAAGAGGGTTTCCACGCTCTCTACCATGCTGCTTGCACTCTCGCCTTCATCTATAATAAGAGATTGGGTGGGATATGACATACCAGGTGCTCTTGACTCAGGTAGGGGCGGCTCTCTTTGGTTGGCTGCTCTCAATTTGGCAAGCTGACTCTCTAACTCTGCTATTCGTATGAGGGTGGGGTTTGCCCGAGAGGCATGAGTGCCCGGAGGGCGGTAGTGTAAGGCTGATTGGGTGTCCGGGAGGGGATGGAGGGGCCCTGGTTGGTTTGCTGGGATCATGCTAGGTTGCGGAGTGGGTTGAGTACGCAGTTGGAGGACAACGCGGTCAACAATGTCTTGTTCATGGGAGCGAAATAGTTCTCTCATGGTGGTTAGGTTGATTGAGGCTTCAGATGGGGCTAAGGGAGAGCGCGAGATCCTGGATTCGCTAGGAGACCTTGGGGGTTCTGATTCTGATCTGGTAATACTCCTGGAGTCAGGGCTTCTCCTTAGTGTTCTGGTGTTACTTGGTGGAGAGTGGCTGTATTCTGGAATGTTGGGGGCGATTTCGACACTATCGCTTGCTGAGTCGTTTGCTACACTGCTCCCTCTGTGTGTTGGAGCAGCATCGGTGGGCTGGCCATACCGGCTTGGTGGCTGCCAGCTACCCGTGCTTTGCTGTATTCTGTTTGCTGTGGTTCGAGTGTTTGTTCGAGTAGAGCATCCTCCACGCGTTGAGGATCGTCTTGGGGCCATGATGGACTAGTTGGAATATGAAGCTGGGAGTACCATGGGCTAGCTGGTAGGCAACGTGGGATTGGCTACTCGGTCTTCTTCGGGAATGGATTTGGCAGCAAGCAACGAAAAATGCGAAGTGTGGAAAGCAATGAAGCAAGAAAGCATGGGGATCTCCTCGTGTCGGGGGCGTAGGGAGGTATTAGTATAAGGGGGCTCACGGACCCCGCATCTCTGAGCTAGGACCCCGCGCTGGCCGAGCAACCGGATATACCTTTTTCCGACTTTTCTCCGACCTGTGGCTCCCATGTCCTCAGAGCTGCCTTTTGCGCTTTGCCCAATTGGCAATGGGTTACTTCAACCCGCCATCTATCATGAAAAGCAAAAAAGACAAAAATACATACTCATTAAAATGCAAATACATATTATTATTGTAGAATACATCGTAGGAATTGATCTTGAGAAATTTGTTCTGGTAGTGTTGGAAATGCCCGGTGATGAGGGGGGTTGCATTGCCATTGTGCGGCGCAGTTAATTTTATCCAAAGACCATAGCAATTGCTGTACCGTAGCTCTCTAACGTGTTACAAGTGTAGGAACCCATTAACCTGAACAAACAGGGATATATTTGGCTAGTTAACCTTGAATAACTGCTCCGTAATTTCTTGCCTGGCCTTGTACCTCACTGCCGAACTTGCGGATGGCTTTAGCGACTTTTCATATCTCCTTTAAGGATTACATACTCAAGTATGCCCTTGCGTGGGTAGAGAAAGTATAGCAAGTAGTTTAGGGAGTGGCATTCCTATCATTTAAGAGTCGTGGAAACTCATAGCAGAAGAAAGGATTGTGAGATTTTCTCTTTTCTTTGGCGGTTAGAATCTGTTCTCTCAATCAGCCACCACCCTTCACCGTTCTTGTGACTTGGTCAAATCTATCAATCACGTTATCCCACTTCTTCGACAACAAGCATTTCCTTCCTTTTGTTTTCTCCTTCAGCTTACCCTTCCGCAACCCTTTACCATCAAGATTGCCAATACCGGCAAAAGTATCCCCAACGGGGAAAGATCCGCCACAACACATAACCGTGCAAAGTGTTGGAAATGATACTGCTCGCCATACCCTCTTGATAGTTTCTTTGCCGTTTGAATACCTTTCCCGGAGGGCATTTGTTTGTCTTCGGATATGCACTAAGGAAGCGGGAATATGGCTCCGGCTTTGGCCATGGGATTGTCTTCGGGGACTCGTTTTGGCTTCGGGCATACGGTTCGGCTTCGGGCGTTCGTTTGGACGTTCGGGAAGGCATTGCGAATGCAGGAATGCGCGATAGTTTTGAGATCGTGCAGCTTTCGGAAAAGCCGGGAGAAAATCGGAAGCACTGTAAGGTCAGCCGGAAAGAGCTGGAAGTCCGGAGGCGGGAAAGTGTTTGTTTTTCCTTCCGTTAGCCCGGGAGTGCTCACATGAGAAGGAGAGAGTCACATGGTGTAGCAGCATGGCTCTTGGGGGGGTAGAGTGCTATTGGTGATATATACTGCTATCTTCGCCAGTTGGTTAGTTAGTTGAGCATCGAGCACCGCAGAGTCGTCGAGCGTGAGCCTGCGGTTGTTAGTGAAATGATTTTCCCCGCACTTGAGTGTGCGATCGTTTTCATTGTGAGTTGCTTGGCGTCTCATTTCGTTTCACCGCCCATCACTCGTCGTGTATCGTATCGCCATCGCCGTTGAAGTCTCAAAACAAGATCCTTAAGATTATACATTTTTACTCGGCGACGGATTCCTTCTTGCTGCAAATGAGCTCTACAGTGTCCAGCTTCTCCTTAAGAACTCATTATCGCGACAGAATAGTATCACCATCCGTATTTGAACTTCCCTCAGCTCCAGAGAATTATGAAGGACCAAGCCCCAGTTATTACCGGAATACTGCCCATGTTTGAGTGGAAACCAGAGGCTGATCTCCCACCTTAAGCCCCTCCTTGCTCATCCTCCGATTCGTATAGCCAGCAATGTCATCGGTATGCGCAGTACCATATTTACATACCTCATGTTGATGGAACCCGGACTCAGATGATTTAAACACAAATTTTTCCATCGCATCGCCCTGCAAACCATTCCCGCCCGTAAGCCTTTTTAATTTTCTCGTCCCACATCTAGCTCGTACAGCACCTACCTAACGGGGACAGATCCAGGTATTAATACAGACACTCAGCAGGCGGCAACATCAATACCTAAACTTATTACACGTGGAGCTTGCTCTCTCGGTCTTTTTCTTTTTTGAAAAAAAAAAAGCTTCCCAATTTCCTTAAAATTAGCAATCAATCAATCAAGTTCCAAACCCCCTATCTGTCATTGCTCCGGTAAAGGTAGTAACACGGGAAACTATATATTTTGACTCAGAATTTGGAGCATATATCTATGACACGAGTGATAGTACATGATGCATGACCGGGTCTGCTGTCACAACGAAATACTTTTCCTATGACACTACACGGGTTGAAATCGTGATCAAAATGCAGGACAGTAGGATAAACTACACTATTCAGGTAATCCGGAATAAAGAGTTTCCAGTCTCGATTTATCTACCGACCAACCACACGTATCATAAGGGCAAAAGAAGGTAACCAATAGTCACCTAGTCCCCTTGACAACTCTTCGATTATACCCTTCTCTTTCCACACAATTGTGTTTTTAGGTACGGCTCTGTTCTACTCGCGCCCTTGGGGCAGGTGGCCACCGGCAATAGTCAATTCAGGTGAGCAATCTGTAATTTGCTGTTAACTTGTTGAGAAGTGAGTTCATGCATTCCATATAGGGCCAACATGCTAAGCGGGAAGATAAGTTGAGAAATATGACTTTACAATGCATGTAAGCTGGCAGTGAGGGCCGCTGCTTACTTACTTTTGTTCTCTCAGTATCGAGTTAGAGTTTCCCGGAATCTGACCTTAGCGCACAAGTTTTCCCGGCAAGGTCGGATTCATTGGGACTTTCATAATTCTCCATTCTTATTACATTAGTGATAGGGGGCGTATCTAATTCCTGAGTTCTGGTCTTCTATAATTGCACCGATAGGGTAAGTGGTTCGTGAAGGTTAAGTGTGTAATCATTGAGTTTAGAGGGACAAAGCAGAGGATTGAGAAGAATAAGGGGATGAGTAGTAGCTTAAATTACAGTAGTTAATCAGCCAGCCCCACCTATAAGCGCTCTTTTCCTCCCCGGTTTACCCCATACTAGTAATAAAATTAGGACACAGTACAGTACTCCGGCACGACACCTTAAGCTTCAACTCAGCCTCGGTAAGTATCACGAGGTTATGGCTGAGCGTCATTTCCCCAAAAATCACCGAGAGCGTGATGAGTACTCACTGAAGGTTACTGCGCATGTATTATTATCGGTAGGGGGAAACAAAGTAATTTATTAACAAAAAAAAATATTGGAAAGGGATTGGAAGGCATAAGAAGGAAATAGAGATCAATCTAAACCTAAACGCCGTACCAATATGCAGGAGGAAGAAAATAAAGAGCACAACATGGATTAAACATCCCCATTACAACCAGAACAAGTATACACTAACACTCCAACTAATGCCGAACTGTGCTAGGATGGGATGAGAATCCGGGGGTGGGCATAGGGAACAAAAGTGAGAACAGTGATGTCCGCGAGATTAAAGTATACTCTGGGGAGGAAATTGGAGGCGGTAGGGGGGGAGAGAAGCAGCAGGTGCTATCTAGGAATGTTTCTGAGGAGATGGGGAGAAAGGTGCGCATGGCGGTTATCCAGGATGATAGGAAAGATTTTGTATCAATGGGATTAAGCCGGGTTGGGGCTTACGGATTGGCGAGCTCGTAGCAGCTTCACCACTCCTTCGTGCCTATTCTCGGAAGCTAAAGAGAGTGGGGTTAGACCGTCCCTGTTGGCCATATCGGGGTCGACGTCTTCCCGCCCCAATAGTAGCTTCACAACTTCATCATGTCCGTGCCTTGCAGCCCACGAGAGTGGTGTCCGGCCATCGTTGTCTGGAATATTGAGGTTGACGTCTTCCTGCCCCAAGAGTACCCTCACTGGTCCATCACGGCCGTTTCTGGCAGCCCACAAGAGTGGTGTTTGGCCACAACTGTCCTGTGTATTGCGGTTGACGTCTTCCCGCCCCAACAATAGCTCAACTTCTCTATTATTCAAATTCATGGCAGCCCACGAGAGCGGAGTTCGGCCATTATTATCCGCCAGATTAGGGTTGACGTCTCTCCGCTCCAATAGTAACTCTACTGCTCTATCGTACTCCCACTTGGCAGCCCACGAGAGCGGTGTTTGGCCATCGTTGTCTGGTAAATTGGGGTTGATGTCTTCCCGTCCCAACAGTATCTTCATCGCTCCCTCGTGCCCGCTCTTTGCGGCCCACGCGAGAGGTGTTTGACCGTGCTTGTCTGGCATATTGGGGTTGACGTCTTCCTGTCCCAACAGTAGCTTCACTACTCCATCGTGCCCTTTGCCGGCAGCCCACGAGAGCGGTGTTCGGCGACCCTTGTCTGGTATATCAGGGCTGACGCCTTCCCGTCCCAACAGTAGTTCCACCACTCCATCATGTCCCTTCCCGGCAGCAGACGAGAGCGGTGTTTTGCCAAAATCATCTAGCAGATTGGGTTTTACATCATTTCTTCCTAGCAGCAGCTTCACCACCCCTTCGTGTCCCTCTTCGGCAGCCAACTGGATTGCCGGCTGTCCGTATTTGTCTGGTCTGTTGGGGTCGACATATCTCCTTCTCCGAACTTTCTTCACCACTCGGGGGGTCCTACCCCACCATCCGTCTGTTCCATCGGGCTTGGCTGATGCCCGCTCGAGAAGCAACCTCACAAGCCCCTCATGCCCGATCGCAGAAGCCCATGAGAGCGCTGTTCGGCGAAGGTCTCTATCCGGTTTGTCGGGGCTGATAGTCCGCCGTTCTAACAGCATCTTTACCACCTCCTCTTGCCCACATATCGTGGCCCATATGAGCGGTGTAACACCCAGCGAGTCCCTTTTATTGAGATCGCAGTTTGGTTGGTCCATGAGAGAAGTCGCGATTTCAGTAATGCCGAAAACCGATGCGCAATGAAGTCCGGTAAACCCAATCAGGGGACCGTTAGGGATATTAGGATACCATTGAGGAGTCTTCGACCTGAGATCCTCCAGAAGTAACCTAGTCGATATATGGCTTTCAATTTGACCGAAGAGCCGAAGTGCATATGATACCACGTCTTTTGAAACCGCTCGCCTAGCGTGGACACCCCAGTATACGGAAGAATATTTGAGGAAGGAATTCGAAGTGTCCTTAGGCATCGACGGGATGTCCTTAATGGTCTGAGAGTTCAGGTATGTTAGGCACGTTTCCGCCATTAGCGAGTGAGTCAGACCAAACAAGTCGGGACAGGTGTTGAGGTACTCCTGGAGAGTAAAGTGGACCAAGCGAACAGTAGAAGCCTTCCTATCGACCACCACAAGCCCCAAACAACAGCTCAATAATGTCTCAGCAGAAGGAATATTTTCGGCATTGAGATCGGTAGATCCTATCTCCACAGATAGGGCGTGCAAAAGCTCATCGAGTTGTAATAACCTCTCCGAATGCGAGATCCACATCAGGGCTGCCATCCCCAGCCTTGGCTTCTCTCCCCCCTGCTCCTTTATCCGTTCTAGAGTTAAACCATAGACATCCTTCAAATCCGAGCCCTCTGTCATTGCTCTCAGCTTTCGTCGCCTCCCATAGGTTGTGGTTTGCCCAAGGATAGCATCCATCGTTAAAGAAATCAGTAAAAACCTAGATGCGTCCATCAGCGACATATATAAGACACATTTTTCCACCATCGTGCCACTTACGTTTCGGGAATATTCTCGGTAATGCCTTTGATGATTTCATCCTCCAGACCACTATCCATCCTATCTAGAGATGGGTCCTTATTCAATCTCATCCGAACATATCCCACGATATCATCATGCTTAGGTTTTACTGACAGAACCGTCGTTCTCCCGCCAAGGTGTCTATCAATCTCGCCCCGGATGTGTCGCCTTCCGGTTAGGAATATTCGCGCGTTTGGGGACCCCTCGAGGACTTGTCGCAACGAATCCAGAATCTCAGGTCGATGCCTCTCCTCACATTCATCCAGCGCGTCAACGCATATAAACGTCGGCTGCAATGACGTGACAGTCTGCAGCATCTTCACAATTTCCGCCACCCGCAGTCCCCTTCCACCAATCACCTTTTTGTGATCTTGAAACATCCGACTTATCTCATCCGGTATCCTCTCCAATCCACCAAAAATCTGCTTCAGTAGGGAACCGAGTATGTTTGTCGGAGACTGCTCCTCGCGCGCCGCAAAATCCACGTAGAAACATGAAACAGCAATATTTCGCTCTCTGGCCATATCGCACAACTCGTCCACCACCAGCGAGCTATCGCTGCGCGTCAGTAAATTTACCACCATCCCACAGTTTGTCATCGTAGCTTATCTCTCACCTCAGATAGGTCTTGCCGACACCGGGATCACCGCAGCAAAATAAAACCGCTCCACCACGCTCCCCATGTTGATCACCCTCGCACCACCGCTTAAATTCTCCAGTTTGTAGCAGCCATTCCCCGACGTTGTCAACTCGGCGAGTTCGAATATCCTGGTGCCGGAGGCGGGGCTCAAGTGGAGAGAGCCATGTTAGGATTTCCGACCGATCACCGGCAACTGTATTGTGAATCGACACATTCAGTACATTCGACACATTCGACACATTGAAAGAGTTGATATTATCTGTGACGGATATCGACATTTTCCTCTTCTCGTTTCTTGTAATACTGAGGGGGACAGATTCCTTAGTTCGAGGTGTTAGTGAAATTTCTACAAACTAAATAAAAGAGAGGGCTCACTGCCCAGGCGCTTTTGTCTCATCGGTTGCACCTTACTTGCATACCCCACAAAGCGGCTCGAATGCCGGTTGTCTATTTCACCCCTGCAATCGCTTAAAAATTCTCCTAGTGTACACACGTACCCTGCAGGTCAACCTCGGGGTGCCTTATGAGTAAGAACTTTTAAGGCGGCCGTCGTGATGGGCTTTTGCCTTGAATTCCTTTTGCCCAATTTAATTTGAGACCAAAACAAACCGTCGTGATAGCATTCAGCGAGTTCCGCACAACCGGTAGGCTTACCCGAGCACCTGCTGCTCTATATACAGTACTTGTACCTGGCCAAAGTTCCTCCTAGGATTCTATCTCGCAACACCCGAAATCAGCCGTGTTCAACTTGGTCTTCAGGACTCCTATCAGAATAGCATAGTATCACCATCCATATTGGAGCTCCGCTCCGCTCCACAGGGCTAAGCAGAATCGAGCCCTAGTTGTTACCGGGATACTACCCACGCATAGCCTTGTCTCCCGCCTTCTACCCAAGTGAAATTAGGGTTTTTAAATATACGTATATTATTATAAAATACCGTATTTTTAACAATTCTTTTTATACTATACATACAATACATACAGGTCCTAAAATATTTAACCCTAATAAGCTAACCCTGTAGTGCCAAACCACTGCTAAATAGATGTAAAAAATGGTTTGTCATAAGAGTTTGCTCTAGGATCTTTATCCTTATAATAAGGAAGATTGTTTTTGCAGGCTATTATCTATTAATATGAACACTTGCAACTGGAAAATGGATTTGAATTTGAAGATGCTCAAGTTAATCTTGGAATACAGGACTCAGTTGAGTGAGAGAATAGTGAAGGAACTATTGACTTTAATATAACTTTAATCAGTATAGTCAATCACAAAATATTGAGATTAAGGTATCAAAGAAAGGACTGTAAAATAAGGTTGGTGAGAGATAGTACTAGATAGCATGTGCTTATAGAACGTGGATGTATAACTTTATTCTTTCTAATAAAAGTCATATTTCCCAGGTTTTACTCAGCCATGTAAATATACATGAAATTCAATACTTGGTAATTGGTTTAATTAGGAAATAAAATATGAATGTTATTATATTATATGGTTTTTATACCGTATTATACGTATACGGTATTATACAAAATGGTATAAATACGATCTCAATTCCTAAGTGAAATCAAGTAATAAAGAATCTCATCTATAATAGAGGTACGCGAGATTCTTTAGGCGAACTGGTAGCAAAATGTCCCGGTAATAAGTATGACACCCAAAGACAATGAATCAAGAAACAAGTGAAAAAAATGTGCACGCATCTGTGCGCTGATAAGAAATGTGCCTATATCCATACTTTTGGTTTTTTTAAGTCATGGTAATGCTACAAGTCTACAAGTGCCACCAAAAAAGTGAGTGCACACAAGCCTTGGCGCTCCCCAAAAAAGACTGTTATTATTATGAAAATAGAACTCCATGCAAAAACCAATAGACTACTTCGGCCCAAAGTAAGAGATATAAAATAAACAAAAATAAAGAAGATATCACCACCCAGAATGACCCCCATGATGACGAATTACCCGAAGCACCCGCATTGGCATGGACTCAATGAACCTATATATCTTCTCCTGTTCAATTCCATTCCATTCCTCCTGTGCTGCATGCACTAGCCCAACAATACCTCTAGGTCGTCACTGTGGTGTTCAGAAACGGATTTTCAGCCAGTGTTTGAGAGTTTGCCAAATATTCTCAATAGGGTTCAGATCCGGGCTATAGCCAGGCCAGTCTGAGCATATGATGCCATTGCCCAACTTAAACTGACGACTATACGCAGAAATATGAATCTTAGAACAATCCTCAACTAGTGAGAACCCTGCAGCAGACCCTCCCGCCTCCTTCCACAAAGGAAGAAACCCTGGCCTCAACACCTCCTCATAGTATTGCTTTGAATCTATCCCACCCCGGTGATATGGGTGTCAATACTCTTCCCGGGGCCTCTGGCGAATGTGAATAAGCTGGCTCCGCTGGCCATGGCTTATAGCAGCCCAGAGCATCGTAGATATCTGTAATGGGGGCACCCTATAGAGAGGTGAACTCTAAGGTTGCGACCGCACCAAAACTCAAAGTAGAAGATAAAGATAGAGTAAATAATTCACAAAGAATAAAAACGGTTAAACTTAATATCGTTAAGCTGAAAGCTTCACTCAATAAGGTCTCTCAAGGAAAGTTGGTTATCGAAGCAGAATGCCAAATGCTTAAACTTAAGTAGATATCAGATTTAAGCCTTTGACATTCACCACTACTCTGACCTTGTGTAAGTACCCTGTCCTGCTCAGGGCTTGTCCGTGGTCTACCCTCCATCAGGATTTATCCTGTCGGAAGTGTCGGACCAACTCAGGTACACTTAACTCCGTCAATAGGATATGAGTTTCTGCAATGCATCTCCAATACAACCGCAGGTGGAAAAACTCTTCCTATCGAAATCATACCAGTGGCTAACAGTTATGACAACAACCGGAGTCAATACCTAGGTGGTGGACTCACTGGCCCAGTGGTATTTTCGTCTATACAAGCTATGCAGTCCATCATTTAATCTACTTGACCATCCAAATGTCATAAACTGACTTGCAAGCTCCCCCAGTGAGATGTAGCCGATGGTTGGCTAAGTGAGCGCTACCCATAGCCAGCTTCTCGGGAAATGCTCTACCGTGATAAGACTCATACCTCTAGAGTCCAATAACAACCCATAGTAATGCTACAAATCAAGGGGAGAATGTCCTGGCTGGTTACTGAGGTATTTGTCCCGAAAGCACCCTGGCCTCCATGGACTACCTAAGTACCACTAGGAAGACTACCCTACTATCCGTAGGCTTTGATAGACTCCTAGGTGCCGGAGAGACCATTTATGGACGACCCCCATTTTAGCTGTTACCCATACTCCCCTTATATATCCTGCGAACGACATTCAGTCAGATGGACGGCCACGACTTATACGGTGTTACGGCAGCTGCTCCAATGACCTCTTTTAACTAGCAAACGAGCAACTACACAGCTGTCTGCCTATGACGCGCTGTCCCAACGCTCAGGCCAGAGGGGGGTGTTAGCTAAACCCGCCCAAGTTCAATAGCATGTTCGGGCCACTCTTACACATGCGTGGGGCCTCCCCGCGCAGATGCGTGTGCGCCCAAGAACATCTAAGAGCCCATAGAATGTGAGGCAATCGACCTCTAAGTTCTAGGAAGACTTTTCTGGTAAAGGTAGGGTAACTTTGCCTTCATATATCTTTTAACCGCTCCGGTTGTCCACCCGTCAACACCAAATGTTGTCTCGGAGGTCTGTGTAACGTTCCCATAAATTCCTTGACTTTATGCGAACTTACTCCCGAAAGGTTACCCTGCCTTGTAGAGTACCCAAGACTACTCTACTATGTTCTAGGCCTTGTCCTAGGTTAACCAGATATTTGTATACTAAGTATCCGGGACCATACCACCTCGGGTTACCACTTGGTATACCATTTGAGCTAAGGTGATAGTGACTGTAGCTACCTATCGTAGGGTCGTTACAATATCCTTTCCCCTTTGAAGGTTGCCCAAAGATAGCCATCCTGCAGCTCAGTTCCCGGCTTCCGCCAAACCCTCTCATAGCCTCCACCTACCTCAATCTCAACCTTTGCCTCATCAGAATAGAACTTCCGGCGCCAGTCCTCTACTGTCCTGTGCTATCTATGCCGACACCATATCAACCTCTTCCGCTTGCTTCTTCTATTCAAAATGGGTTTGTGATGAGGAATTCGCAGGTGGAAGTCCAATTTGTGGAGAGCCTTTTGAATCGTTTGTGGATGACAATTCAGCCTAGAATCATTCGTGATTTCAGCTAATCATGCGCAAGGGTTGTTTTCTGCTTTTCGATTCAGCCTTCTCAGCTCACGGGGGCTTATTTTTTGGGGTCTTCCTGAACGGGTACCATTTTTCACCGTTCTGGTCACTTTCCATCGACCACCGATTTTGCCCACTGCTGATGCTGACATCATCATACAGTCGGCAATTGCACGATAGGAATAACCTTCAGCCTGCAGCTGAATAATGTGAATATGCTCTAATTTTGTGCTCTCTCTCCAGTTCCCATCATTATTTCGTGGCATTTTGTCGCTATATGCAGGGTAGTGGTGATGGGGTGGTTGTTGTGTTGGAACTGAGCGTATGCACTCACTTTTTCTTTTTTTTCTTTTTTTTTATAAACTTTTTCCATTTCTGGCACTCATGCTACTCTAAAGCGTATGGCCCTAACAAAAGCCCCTACAGCCCACTCCCAGGCCTTGGCACACCCGGCTTCATGAAATGCCCCTCAACCCGGTCCCAATCAGTGCCGGAAACACCCCATCGCTAGGCTTTGGCGCCAGCCTTCCCAGCCAACACACTGATCTGAGAGCCCATGCACCAAACCAAAACCCAAGCCCTCAAGAAAATCAATCCACTCCACATCCTCGCCAAACAAACAAAAAAAACAAATACCCCAACCATATCCCTCCTCCCGAGTCATAGATACAATGGCAGACGTACAAAACAAAAGAAACATCCGCATATACAGCTGTCAACCCGAACCCTCCTTTCTCAGTTACCGCTCACGTAAAACTAAATATCAATATGAGAGGCATACACGGTGGGGTGGACCTGTGCCTTTTCAACTCGCCCATACCATACCAAACTAACCGAACGAAGGCCCTAAATACCCCCTCTCTCCGCCGACCCTCTCGGACCCAGTGGGGCTTTCACCACCGCCAAATCCTCTGTCACCTCCAAACTCCCCCCCATCCTCATCCAATCTCCTCTTTTTAAACCCCCCCAGCAGCCTCACCAATGCCACCACATCCTCCCCCCTCTCAGCCTCCTCCACCGACACCGCCACAACCTCTCCAGCCACACCCAATACCACCACATCCTCATCTCCAAACGCCACAATGTGGCTCACCATCACAGGGTCTGGGACCCCAGTCTCCTCTTCCTCTTTAGCCACACCCTCCTCGGGCACAGCCACCTCCTCTTTCCTCCCCCTCCTATCCCCCTCCACCAAAACCTCACCAAGGCGCAACTCCAGTTTGTGATTCCTCTTCGACAACACCGAAACGTGATGCCGAAGCCCCGAAACCTCCTTCTCCAACTCCAGAACCATTTCCAGAGCCTTTGCCGTAATCAAACCAGATTTAGCAACCTTGGTCGCCGAAAACGATGTAGAACCTTGCTTAGCCATGTCAACCGATAGTAGGTAGGTTGGTAAGGATGAGGAACGATAAATATGAGATGGAAGAGATAAATCTATCTTCCAAACGATGAAAATCTAATGAGGAGGAAGCTCAGAAGATAAAGACTTGAGGCTATCGTGAGATGTGTCCCAAGGATCGCGATTGGTCAAAAACCGAAAATGTGACGTGTCACTGAAGTAAGAATTTCAATGACTGCGGTTGTAGCAGATGTGGTGGATGTGTGCACTCACTTTTTCGGTGGCACTTGTAATATGCAGGGACGGGTGGGTGTAGTATGATGACCTTTATGTGATTTGCCCTGCGAGCATTATAGAGGCTCTGCTCATCCACGCACAGTGCATCGCCACAGAAACAGTAGAGATCCAACAGGGAACACAAGAGGAGTTAGAATTATATACCGTAATTGATTAGCGGATTTGTTATGGTCCAATTGTTGAATTCAGATAGATGGATAGACAGGCAGTAGGGGCCGAGGAGCAGGGGCCGAGAAGTATAGAGTTGATAAATTGTGACCTAACTATAGTAGCTAATTAAGCAATATCGTATTGTATATAAGGGCTGCTATTGTTCCTGAAATGCCTACACTAGGAGTGAGCATGAGACATTGCAAGGGTTTCAAGCATGACACTTCAAGCTTCACCAACTCAGTTTCAGCAAGAGGCGAGAATGTTGTTGAACTCTGTTTCCTCAATGATCACAGAAAGCTAGAAGAGTACTCACGGTAGGCGACTGGATATATGTCCCTTGTAAGAGAGAAGAGAAATGGAGAGAGAATTAAAAATGGAAAAAAGTGGGAATTCATGAGTAAGAAACAGAGACAAATATAAAACTAAACAATATATTATACAGAAGGAAGAAATAAAAACTAAAATGTAGACCGAACATTCCCATCACAACCATAAGGAGAGTATACCCAGAGCCAAGCCGAACTGTACTGGAATGGGATCCGAATCCGGAGGTGAGGGAAGGGAAGGGAAGGGAGGGCAGCGGCATCTGCGAGATTGCGGAATTTTTGAAGGTGGGAGGAAAAAGTGATATTGAAGAGGGTGAAGCAGCCGATGGCTGACAGCGCGTCCACAGAGCTCCGGAGAAAGGGAACAGGGCCCTTTTTTTGGATGATAGGAGAGATTTTATATTGTCGTGTTAAGCTGGTTGGGGTTTGGGGAGTTTTGAGCCTGTAGTAGGCTCACCGCTGCTTTGTGCTCGTTCCTGGAAGCCAACAAGAGTGGGGTGAGACCGCCTTTGCTAGGAATGTCGGGGTTGATGTCTTTCCGTTCCAACAATAGCTTCACTACTCTATCACGCCCGAAGTAGGCAGCCCACGAGAGTGGTGTTCTGGAATCATTATCTGGCATATTGATGTTGACCTCTTCCCGTTTCAACAGAAGCTTCAACACTCCATGATGCCCCTCCTCAGCAGCCCACGAGAGCGGTGTCCGGCCATCATTATCCGGCATATCGGGGTTGACGTCTTCTCGTCCCAATAGTAGTTTCATGACTTTATCATATCCACAGCTGGCAGCCCATGAGAGCGGCGCCCGACCATAATTATCAGGAATATCGGAGTCAATGCCTTCCCACCCCAACAGCAGTTCTACCACCCCACCGTACCCCCGCGCGGCAGCCTCCAAGAGCGGAGTTCGGCTATTTTCGTTCCGCATATTGGGGTTGATGTCCTCCCGTCCCAATAGGAGCTCCACTACTTCTTGATGTCCACCTCCGGCAGCCCACCAGAGCGGTGTTCGACCACTGTTATCTCGCATATCGGGGTTGACTTCGTCTGTTGAAAGGTGCGATTTCCTATCCTCTGGTCGCATATGTGTGTTGGTTGTGTGACACACATAAGCCGTCACCCATGACTGATATGGGTTGAGGCACGTGATTCGTCAGGGTACTGGTGATAACTTATCCGTATTATCCGGCAAAAGTCGGATTGACGCTAGTGTTGATTTTCTTGAACCTGCCGAACCACCGCGGCCTATGGTATGTTTAAACTGTGGAAAACTGTGGCGAGTTGGCCTTCTTCGTGCCCTCCCGTTAGCTCGGTACCGTACCTCTGTTTAACTTTAATTCGCTTTGCAAGTAGCTCCAATCCGACTTCTGCCGGATAATACAGGTATGATACCTCCCAGATCGCCTCAAGTCCGCAACCGAAGTGGCTGGCATTGGCATGAATACCGCGGACGATTAAACGGAAGCAATTTATAGAATGCTAACCCCCGTAAAATGTTAAATAATCCGACGGCGTGCCACTTGTACTACTATAAGAACCGAAATAATTAAGAATGCCGCTAGGACGTCCAGATTTTCCGGCTTTAGATTAGGGGGAGAAAACATAGCGAGAAGGTTCTCCTTCAGCCCTCACTTGAGGCACAGACCTTACTAGGAGAAGCAATTCCAACGTCCATGCGAGATCCTCAATTATTTCGGTTTTTACTGTAGAGTACTCGGGGGGGGGTCATGAAATACCGGAAATAGGGGCATCCCCGTTCATCCAACTTGGTAGCAAGAACTCGCAGAAGCTTGAAAAGTAGCGATAGGGATTAGTTCTTGATAAGCCAGTAAGACGAAAGTGCGAAAATGAACCTCTGTGCCACGACGTGTGGGTAGTAAGAAATTATATTTCTTCCCAAGGAATCAGGAATCTGATCCTGGGGTAATATAACCATGAAAATACTGGTGCTTTGCTCATCACATGGCGCAACAAGTTTGGTTTTGAGATGCCTCATAACAGTGCCTCTCTTTCCAGACATTGTGCTGGTCTGGTGATCACCTGGTCATTTTAGCCCTGGTTCAGCACAGGTGGTTTCTGATTTTTAATATGTGATACCCCGAGTATATAGTTCAAAATTTCATGCTCCAGAGACCGTTCAAAAAAAAAACTTCTTAGCCTTATTAAAAGGGGAGACCCCAACGGCATGGCATCGTCCAATAATTCTTCCAATTTTTTAAGGCAGTGGGGAACAAATGTAGAATGTTGGAATTTTGAAATCCCAGTGGATCTGCTACCGCAAAAACTCGAATAATTGAACCGTGTGCTATGTCGTTGGAGTTGCCTCCTCTGGTAAGGTCTGGTATTTTTTTGTTTTTTTATGGCCCCCAGAGGGGCTGAGCAGCTGGTTTTTTGCTGTGTCTTTCGCCCCATTCTAGAGTAGGGAATTCTCAACGACATAGCACACGGTTCAATTATTCGAGTTTTTGCGGTAGGCCAAGCGAAAACTCGTATACATTGACTGTTGCTTTGTCATTAGAAGCGTTGGCATTGAATTTTAAGCTGTCGGAAGTATTACTTCAATGTGATGTGCGGTACAGATATGTTCGGCCAGTGGCCAGGCGACTTGGGACATGGGGAACTAGGAAGTAACTAGAGTCATATTGATGTATGTTGATACTGCGGATGACTATAAGTACGGCAGTCTCAGGCGTGTCTATAGGCAAAATAAGCAAGATAGAATCTATCTCTCTCTCTTATTGTTCACGTCCCATTTTCTTACACTTCGATTCCAGCCTCTTCTGTGCGACCTCCGACATAAGTGTTGTTAGGAACGCATTGAAGTTGTTATTCGAGATGTTGGTTGGTTTGATATGCGCATTGGTATGCGCAGTATACTGGGAATGATTATTGGCACCGGAATGAGGGAATGGTGGAATCTCTGGAATGCGTGCTGGAATGAGTGCCGATATGGAATGTTGAAATGTTGGAATGTTGGAATTCTGGGGGCTGCGCTGGTCTAGGAAACTTGTATATATTGACTGTTGTTGTTATGATTGGTAACTGCAATTGAGACGTTATAAGGGTTGATTTCGGATTTCAATAAGCATACATCCATGACACGAGTGATAAAACATGATACACTACCGGGGGCGGTATCAGGACGGAATACTCTATCGTATGCTACTACCTGAACCTAAACCGTGATTAGAGTGAAGGTCTGTGGGATTTGCTAAAGCACTCGGGTCATCCGGAGTAAAACATTTCTACTATCGACATAGCGAGTGACCAACCATCCTAAATAGAACACAGATATCTCAATTGCAACATCGACTTTACTGGAATAACTGAGGCTCGCGTCAGAGCATTGGAGTTACTTCTGCCGGTTGGTGGCACACTTTTTTACTTTCCTTTTGCCCTAAACTGAGGCTGAAGGGGTCAGTCTTTGCAGTGCTTTTGCCCTCCCGCATCTGAGAGAAGGAATTTTGGATATCTTAGGAGGTTTCACTATTCTAGTAAATGCTACGCCCATTAGGGCAGCATAAGGCGAAACCGAAACGAGCTAATGCGTGAAAGCTATTAAACTAAGAAAGCAGAACGCCAGCTCTCAGGCAGCGAACCCTAGCACCCGGTCTGTCCCTCTTCGGATTCTGGTGGGGGCGGGTACGTATCTCGGCGTCCATCCGGATGACTGCCCCGGACTGAGAGGCGCGGAGCGCAGGTGTCTTAGACTACAGAATCAGATGGACCCCTCTAAGTGATGGGCAGGGACAACAGTTATAACCTAAAAGTTACCGATTGTTAGAAGGACTAAAGCAACCTACAGTGGCCTGGCTTTCCCAAAGCACGGACGCTCTAGCCTCGCAGCTCAGGATACATGCCATCGATGACCGGGATAATCACTGAGTTACTTCCAAACCTAATAAGCACATTCCTGCTCAGGACTATCACAATAGTCCTTTCTAATTATACCTCTTCTCCTGCAACCACAACAACGCAGCCTAATCCTCCTCCCGCTCGTCAAAAATTATTACTTTACACTCCTTGGTAAATTTCTAATTATGTTCCTTGTCCTCCCCACCAAATTCTGCTTTTAAGTACCTGAGTATGACACCGCACTGCCGGTGGAAAATTAATACACGTATTCCATAACTTATAAGGCCAACTCACTGTACAGCACTGCGCAGAAAGATAAATTCATAAATATCCAAGTCACTTATAACACATCTGTAAGCCGGCAATAAGGTTTGTCGCTTAATTCCTTCCATTCACTCGTGGTAGGGTTAGGGTTAGCACAAATCTTACATCACCCCCGACAGCACAGATCTTCTTGGGAAGGCTAGATAGGTTGAGATTGGGGCCAGTCTTTATTTTGCCTATATTGGTGCCAGGGGGGTATCTTGTCACCGGGTTCTGCTCTACTGCAGCTGCTGTGATAGACCAAAGGATTTTTCTATGCCTAGTGCGTGATTTGCTTCGGATAGACAGATGGATAGCAGGGCACGAGAACCGTAGGAGCGGCGAGTAGCAACTTAAATTATAATTAACTAGACCACCTCATATGTAAGTGTTATTTCCGTGCCCGCTTTATCACAAACTAGGATTGCTAGAACATAGCACAGTGTCCAAGCATAGCACCTGAAGCTCCAGCAGGTTCGTTGGGGCAAATATCACAAAGTTGTAATTGACGTGACTTCGTCAATAATCACCAGCAGCATAATTAGGATATTCTCAGCAGGTTACTGCACTTGCATTGCCAGCAACAGAGAGAAAGGTGACTTGGGAACAATGAAAAATGAAAAAGGCCAGAATCTAGGGCAGGAAGCTGAGACCAATCTAAACTGAAACGCCATACTCTTACGGACGAAGAAACAAAAGCAAAATGATTAATTAGACATTCCCATTATAACAACAGGAGCAATCCACCTACACCCAATGGCGAACTATACAATGATGGGATCAGAGCCCGGAGGCGAGGAAAGGGGAGGGGAGGAAGGTAGTAATCTCCGCGAGCTTGCTGTGCACTCGGGAGGGTGAAAGGGGTATGGGAGGGATTGAAGCAGCCTACGATATATATGGACGTGTGTACGGAGGCGGGGAGAATGAGGCGCATAGCAGATTGAATTATTCCGGCTAAGTCGGGGGTATGCAGATTTGCGAGCTTGTAGTAGCTGACCACTCATTTGCGCCATTTCCTAGAAGCTAACGAGAGTAGAGTTAGGCCGTCTTGGTTGGGTGGACCGGGGTTGACACCTTCTCGTTCGGATAGCAGCTCCACTACTCTATTACATCCCATCAGGGTGGCCCAGGAGAGCGGTGTTCGGCCACGCTTGTCTGGTACATCGGGGTTGACACCTTCCCGTCGCCATAGCAGCTCTACTACCCCAGGATACCCGCGCTCGGCAGCCCACGAGAGCGGTGTTCGGCCACCATTGTCTGGCATATCGGGGTTGACGTCTTCTCGTTCCAACAGTAGCTTCACCGCCTTCCCCTCTCTACCATAGTAATTCGAGGCAGCCCATGAGAGCGGTGTTCGGCCTTGATTGTCTGGCATATCGGGGTTGACGCCTTCCCGTTCCAACAGTAGCTCCACAATCACCCATGCCCTATCAGAAGAATTCGAGGCAGCGCAAGAGAGCGGTGTTCGGCCATAATTGTCTGGCATATTAGGGTTGACGTCCTCTCGTTCTAACAGTAGCTTCACCGCCTCCTTCCCCCTGCCATCGTAAGTCGAGGCAGCCCACGAGAGCGGTGTTCGGCCCGTATTATCTGGCATATCGGGGTTGACGTCTTCCCGTCCCAACAGTAGCTTCACCACCTTCTCCGCTCCATAGAAATGTGAGGCAGCCCGCGAGAGCGGTGTTCGACCATCATTGTCCGGCACATCGGGGTTGACACTTTCCTGTCCTAATAGCAGCTCCACTACCCCGCGGTGCCCATCCGAGGCAGCCCACGAGAGCGGTGTTCGGCCACCATTGTCTGGCATATCGGGGTTGACGTCTTCCCGTCCCAACAGTAGCTCCACTACCCCATGGCGCCCGCACCCGGCAGCCCGGGAGAGCGGTGTTCGGCCAAAACTATCTGGCAAACTAGGGTTGACGTTTTCCCGTCCCAACAGTAGTTCCACTACTCTATTATGCCCCTGCTCGGCCGCTAACCACAACGGTGTTCGGCCAGATATATCTGGTGCATCGGGTTTGACATCATTTCTTCCTAATAGCAGCTTCACCACTCCTTCGTGTCCCATTCCGGCAGCCAACTGGATTGCTGTTTGACCGAATTTGTCAGGCTTGTTAGGATTGACATATCTCCTTCCTCGGACCATCTTCATTAATCGAGGCGTCTTACCCCACCAGCCATCAGTGCCATCAGGATTGGCAGATGCCCACTCAAGAAGCAGGCTTACAATTCCCTCATGCCCCATCCTAGCCGCCCATGAGAGGCCCGTTCTACGAATGTAACAATCCGGCTTGTCGGGATCGACAGCCTGCCGTTCTAACAACAGCTTTGCTACCTCCTCTTGCCCACATATAGCAGCCCATATGAGCGGTGTTATACCAAGAAAATCCCTTTTATTGAGATCACAATTTGGCTGGTCTATGAGAGGCGCCGCGACTTCAGCAATGCCGAAAGCTGATGCGCAATGCAGCCCGGTAAACCCAATCAGGGGATCGGCGGCGGGTATAATCCAAAAGTGCTCAGAATTAGGCCTCCAATTAATATCCTCCAGGAGCAGCTTCGAAGATACGTGGGTTTCAATTTGGCTGAAAAGCTGGAGAGCTAGTGATACTACACCTCCTGAAGCATCTCTCTTAGCATGAACGCCCCAATATATGGAAGAATATCCGAGGAAGGGAGTTGGTTGAGGCAGAACAAAGCGCAACGAACGTTGGGGTCTAGGTACCAACAAAATGTCCTTAATGGTCTGAAAGTTCAAGTATGTCAGGCAGGTCTCCGCCATTATCGAGTGAGCTGAATTAAAAAGGCCGGGGGAGGTATTAAGGCACTCCTGGAGAGTAAAGTGGATTAGGCGAACCGTCGAAGCTTCACGATCGACCACCACAAGCCCCAAGCAACAGCTCAATAATGTCTCAACCGAAGGAATATTTTCGGCATTGAGATCCGTAGATCCTATCTCAACTGCTAGGGCGTGCAAAAGCTCATCGAGTTGTAATAACCTCTCCGAATGCGAGACCCACATCAGAGTTGCCATCCCCAGCCTTGCCCTCTCCCCACCTTGCTCCTTTATCCGCTCTATAGTTGCACCATAAAAATCCTTCAAATCCAAGCCCTCTGTCATTACTCTCAGCTTTCGTCGCCTCCCATAGGCCGTGGTTTGCTCAAGAATGGCATCCATAGTCATGGAAACAAGTAAGAATCTAGATGCCTCTATCAGCGACTGCTATAAAACCCTTCTTTTTTCCAACATGCTGCTCACTTACGTTTCCGGGACATTCTCGGTAATGCCTTTGATGATTTCATCTTCCAGCCCACTGTCCATCCTATCTAGAGACGTGTCCTTACTCAATCTCATCCGGACATATCCCACGATATCATCGCCATTGGGTTTTATGGATAGAACTATGGCTCTCCCGCCAAGATACCTATCAACCTCACCCCGGATGTGTCGTCTTCCCGTTAGGAATATTCGCGTGTTTGGGGACTTCCCGATGATTTGTTGCAATGAATCTAGAACCTCAGGTCGATGCTTTTCCACACACTCGTCCATCGCATCAACACATATAAATGTTGGCCGTGAAGATGTGACATTCTGTAACAGCTTCACAATTTCCGGCGCTCGTAGTCCCCTTCCGCCGATCACCTTTTTGTGGTCCTCAAACATCCGATTTATCTCATCCGGGATCCTCTCCAATCCATCGACAATCTGTCTCAGTAGTGAACCAAGTATGTTTGTGGGAGACTGCTCCTCCCGCGCCGCAAAATCCACGTAAAAACATGAAACGGCAATATTTCGCTCTCCAGCCATGTCGCACAGCTTATCCACCACTAGTGAACTAGTATCGCCGAGCATCAGCACCACCATCTTTTAGTTTTTCATTCTGGATTGCGTCTCACCTCAAATAGGTCTTCCCGACACCCGGATCACCGCAGCAAAATAAAATCGGATGATCAGATCTCTCATGTTGAGCACCGTAGCACCACCGCTGAAATTCGCCAGTTCGTAGCAGCCATTCCCCAACGTTGTCAGCCCGGCGGGTTCGAACATCCTGGTGCCGAATGCGGGGCTCAAGTGGAGACAACCATGCTAGAATCTCACGCCTCTCCTCTGTCGCACCAATGTTCACGTTGCACACAATATTGTTGAAAGCATTAGTGTTATTTGAGTACTGCGTGTTGTTGTGGGAGTTTGTATACTTGATCGGTGGGTCTGACATTTTCTCTCTTGCTGCAACGCTGTGGGGGGGGAATTTTTCAGCTGCTGGGTTGGGGAGATGGAGATTGAGGGAGCAGAGGGGAGGAAACGGGTCTTGTAAAAGACTGGCGGCGCCTTGCGGCTGAACACCTCGCCTTGTTTAATACACTTGCATTTTATAACAAATTAGGTGGGTTCTCCCACAACCAACCAACTCCGGGCCGCAGAATCACCCAGCTTCGAATGGCAAAGACTCCCGAACAGTATGATACCTATCACAAATAACAGAACAAAAGCTGGAGGATAAGGTGATAGAAGCAGACCAGTTATCACGGTTTGGAGAATGTCACACCCTATTGTTTCCTGTCTCTGAGTCGCATAATTTACCCAAAAACTTGAGCCGACAACCTATCGATCAAGTGAGAACTATTACGTTAACCTAGATTAATCTACCATTAGCAAGCCAAAACATGTCGTCGTGATTAGGTTTAAGGAGGAACCCCCACAAAGCTTAGCTCTTGAGAGCAAATCCACGGTCGGGGACATATGCTATTTTACCCTCAGTATAATACTTCTCCGAGGTTCACATCGGTAATACAGGAATCTTTCCTCCACACTTTATCTCAATTCATAGCGACAATCGTTTCTTCGCTAAAATCCTCTTCCCACTTGTAAATGCTGTAAGACCCTACAGTCTGGAAACCCATGATAACCTGTCCCTTCTCTCATCGCGCTATTCGCGCCACGCCATGTGTTCACAAATAACATATTTACTTAGGAATTTTCCGGAGATCCCATAGCCGCCTGCTACGAGGAGGCTATCGGCGAAGATAGGTGTTTTGTGGTTGATTGCTTACCAGGGTTATAAGGACTTATAGGAATAGAGAGAGAGCAGGGGATTGCCTAGGATGTATTTCCATTAAATTACAATACGATATACACACTCCCTGCAGGAGAGCAAAAAGTAATTTAGGAAAAAAACCAAGAAATGGACAAACCTCAGAATGGTGCAAGTAGGAAATAGGGATTAATCTCAACCTAACCCCGCCCGTGCTACTATAGAGAAGGAAGAATCTAAAAACTAAAAGGTAAATGTAGTGAGCACCCCCCCCCCCGCGCGCGCTGTAACTACAAGAATCCCGCATTTACGCCCCATGCCGAACTGTAACGCTAAAGAGATAGGGATCCGGGGGGGGAAGGAGTGGAGAGAGCAGAAATCTATATTGCTATGGGGGATCCTGGGAGTAAGGCGGAAAGTAAGAATGCCGAGGAAGCGGCGCACGGAGGTTCCTGGGCTCGCAGAATTATACCTTCACCTCCCCACCGCAACCAAAACACGCCTGACAGACAGCCCACTAGGGTGGTGTTAGGGGATCATTGTTCGGAATGTCGGAGTCGACGTCGTCCTCCGGTCTCGGCAGGAAATTCACAGCTCCATTGTGCCGATCGGTCCAGTTCAGGAGGCTTATTGGAAATGATGCTGCTCGTCATACTCTCATGATACTTCTATTGTTCTGATAGCTTCCGGGAGCGCGCTTGTTTGTGGTTCAGAAATGCGCTGAGGATTCGGGAAGCTTCCGGGAAGGCCGGGAGAAAAAAGCGGAAGCTCGGGAAAGGTCAGCGTGAGATAGCTGGAAGCCCGGTGGCAGTGGGAAAGTTTGTTTTCCTTTAGTTAGCCCGGGAGTGCTCATAGGGGAAGGGGAGGCTCATAGTGCCTCATGAATGGATACGATGTCTTTGTGAATGATATATACTCCTGTGGCCGCCCTTAGTATCGTAGTTAAAGTAGCCATCGTGTGAAGCACCGTGGAGCCATCGTGGGGTCGTGGCGGGAGAGTCCGTGGTTGTTGAATGAAAAGATTTTTCCCCGCATCCGAGTGAGCCTCGTTTTCGTTGTGAATTGCTTGGCGTTTCGTTTCGTTTCACCGCTCGTCACTCGCTATGTTTCGTTGTAGCTATCATGGTCAATCCACGTTTATTAAAGCTCTCTAATTCTTGACATCAGGAAAGGCTTTAGAAGGATCAGATGAATGGAGGGATATATTTGGACTTGTCGCTATACTCGTCGTTCCATTGTTACTCCAGTGAAGATGGTATCACAAGTAGAGGTATTACCTTCGAACCTCAAGCAGACATCAGATATCCAGACACAAGCGATAGCCCATGATAGACGACAGTAAGCAGCATAAGGACCAAATACTCCATCGCACGATACCGCGCTGACCCAAACCGCGATTATAACGAAGATTTATGGGATTCGCCAAAAAAAAACTCGAGGCATCCGGAATAAACAATTTCTACCATCGGGTTAACTACGACCAACTATCCCAAATAGACCAGATATCACAACGACAATACCCCATGTAATACATCGCGAAAATAAGATAGTGAAAACAGCAGCTAAGCCAAACAAAGTAGAACAGAAAGCCCCCTCCTCTCTTAAGCCTATTAGGGACCTTCTATGCTCTGAAAGAGCACAATCGTACTTCCATTTTTCCAAGCCAAGAGAAATCCATCTGCCCCCCTTTATCCCCATCATCATCACCTTCCTCCGCTTGACCAGGAGCATCATTTGCCGGATCTCCTGATCAAGTGCGTCGGAGTCCTCTTCTTTAGCGTGAACTTCAACTGCCAACTCCTTATCATGGGCGTAAACACGGAGGCCCACGCCCACCCACACAACAGCATCCCGATAATTCTCCTCATCGCCGTCGCAGTCGTCAGTGTCGCTCTCTTCCTCCTCTTCCTCCTCTTCCTCCTCTTCCTCCTCTTCCTCCTCTTCTCCCTCCCCGCCTTCGCCTTCCTCGCCTTCTTCGTCCTCTTTCTCCTCGCCCTCAGCAGCTTCCTCTTCCTCTTCTGCATCGCCTGCCGCCTCACGTACACGGAAGCTAGCCCTCATACCAGCCTTGGAAGATCGCCCGCGCTTGGTTATCCCACCCGCGTGTCGAGAGGGCCTGGTGGGTGCTGACCCTGTGCCCATACCAGCTTGCGACCCCGCCCCGGCACCCCCGGCACCCCAGCCCCAGATTGCGCCGGCGCCCTCATGATCGGGTGAGTTGGCTTCAGCTTTAGCTCTTTTAGCAAGTTCATTTTCTTTCTTCCTTGCTTGCGCAGCCATCCCGGTGATGACCTCCTCATCCTCGGCTCTGTTGTAACCTTGGCGACGGCAAGATCATAACTCATTCCAATTTGCAAGAACTTCCTCCAGTTATATTTCTTCGTCTTCCTGATCACCTTGTCTTTGGTCGATGCTGCACTGTTCTTCTCGCCAGTGATCTTGAAGATGACGATGTATTTTCCTGGCTCCAACTCGAGTTCTGCATTTACACTTCGGGACATGCTAACGTTTGATCGTGAGCTGGTGATGTATTCCGTCTCATCTTCCTTCTGGACACGGAAGTGGAGGTTGAAAGAATACTGTCATGCGAGACCGCGGAAGTAGGGGCTATCGAGTTGGGAGTGGACCTCGAATCGTGTCGGGCTGTATTCCATTCCCCATGGCACGGGTACTTGGATTCAGCGGTTTGTGACGGTCCAGCTAGTGTCGAAAAGCCGGGTACAATCGATCTGATTGAATTTGTGCGTGAAATCGTCGTCCGTTCTGTTGTTAGCTAAGAGCGGAATCACAAGAATATAGTTTTCAGCTTACATGACATCCAAAAGGCACCGTCGTCTCCGAAGGGATGTTCCAAGAGTGTTATCCATTCAGCTGTCCACTCTTTTGAACAATTGCTCCATGGACCGTTCCATTCGGTGGATGCCCATGGGTTTCTATAAAACAAAAAGACAATTAATATCCGATTAATATTTCGAGCATAGAAGGCGGTACTTACTCAAGACAAATCGCTCTCCTTTCACCTCCCTCGCCTTAAGAACTGAATAAGCATGTCCCGAAATAATTCCGGATCGCTCCGCTGCCGCACCCCCCAATATATAAGCCGCAGACAAGAAATCTTTGTTTACCAGAACAAGTTCTTTCCTTCCAGAACCTCTCCTTATCCAGGATATCACAAGTATACAACTCGCTTGTAACACCTCCGGTCAAGTCTTCCACCCCCTCACTACACTTTGTGTCAGTCAACCGTCACCCACTACCACTACGCCGGGAAAATGAGAGGAATGAAAGCTTACCCAGTCCAACCTCCCTCAATCGCACCGTAATCGCCATGAGCCTAGCATACGCCTTGTCTAGTAAAGGTAGCCAACTCTCATTCTTATCCTCACACTTGGCAAACAACAATGCCTCAGAGCCTTTGGAAAAAGTCTGGTTATACTCCTTTTCCTTTCAATCGAATTGTGCTTGTACATGCCACTCAGCATCGTGGGACTCCCGGGTCCTAAGGTATAATTAATTGGTCATCGACAACAGTCGATATCCACTCGCCATCTAGTAAACTGCCATCAGCCGATTGATGAAAAGGTGATCAGATGCATCCGGTTTAGGGCTAATATACTGGGTATAAAGATGAATCCATAAAACCCTACCTCTACAAAATACCGGTAAGTTAGCGAGAAGGTTTGTCAATTAATTCGGTAGTCAACATTGAGTAGGGTTAGGGTTAGTGGGAATCATACATTCATCCCTGCAACACAAATCTTCTCGACCAGGTGTTTTTGTTTGTTAGCTATTAGTGGATGCCGGGTTAGGTTTAGCTAGGATAAATCTATTGAATTTAGACTGGACGGGACGTTTGTGATTGCTGTTACTACTATATCGCTGAGGGCCAGCAGTCGCCCGTCTAACCAGCTAGATCCACAGTCGGTAAGTTTTCGGCGCAGCAAGTACAGCTAGCAGATAGATACTTGTATCGCCTACCGGTATGGCATCGATTCCGATAATTTGCACACGCGCTCATTCGTAGTACCGCTACGGATGCCCAATACGGCCATCCCTCTGCTGCCGAGATGCCTGGCACTCTCACCCCGGAAGTATCGTTTTCCGGTTAGGGATAGAATATTCGTGTGTTTGGTGGACTCCCGAAGAGTTGTTGCAACGAATCCAGAATCTCAGGTCGATTCCCTTTCATCCAGCGCACCAATACATATACTCAAGTAAACGTCGGCTGTAAGAATGTGACAGTCTGCAGCATCATCCGCCGCCTGCAGCCCCTTCCAGCCACTTTTTTGTCGCCTTGAAACGCTCGACTTACCTCTTCCGGGATCTATTAGTATTTACTCAATCCTCCGGCAATATTTTTCAGCGGTAAACTGAGCATGTTTGTTTGGAACTGCTCCTCCTGCGCTGCGGAATTGACGTGGGGACATGGAGCAGCAATATTTCACTCCCCACCCATATCGCACAACTGTTCCGCTACTAGTGAACTAGTGCCATTGCACCTCGGTACCAAAATTCCTCATAGATTAATTCGAACCTCGAATAGCTCTTGCCGACACCCCGATCACCCTAGCGAGGTGGAATCGCATGATCGGATCCCTCACGTTGAGCACCACAGCACCCAACTTTCAAATTCGCCTATTTCCAACAGCCGTTCCCCAGCGTTGCGAGCCCGGTGGATTCCAACATCTTGATGCTAGATGCGGGGCTCAGGTTGCGAGAGCCATTTTAGGACAAGAGACCTATCATTGCCAAAGGTATAGTTATTCAATGCATTTGATGCATTGAAAGAGTTGATATTATCTATGAAAGATCTCCACATTTTACTTGTTTCTTATTATTCTAAGTGAGACAGGTCCCTTAGTTCTGGGTGTTGGTGAAATTCCGGGAAGGTGGAGAAAAGCGGAGGCGCACTGTTCAAATACCGGGTGAGCGCTCCCACCCCCGCGGTTGTTTGGTGCTTACATACCACAATGCGGCTCAACATAGTCCTTATCACCGCAATCACTTTAACCTTCTATTTATCGTATGTGCAGGTACTCCGTAGTTCAACTTTGGACCATCTTACGAACAGCTCTTGAAAGGTGGTCGCAAAGGGCGTTTGCTTGGAATTTCGACCCCCCCTCCCAAATTTAAGTTAAGGCCAAGAATAAACACCCCAACATTCAGGTAGTTTTGTACCTTATCATATACTCGAGTCATTACTCCAGTAGCGATTACTTGGCGTTCTAACCGATTAACTTACCACACACCTAACCGTGCCGAGATTCCTAAGATTATGTAACACTCGGCCGGACTCTTCTCTTGCAGCCCACGAACTCTTCTATGTTCAACTTGGCCTTGGGAACTCATATCACACGGTCCAGTACTGGTACAAGCACAGTATCACCATCCGTATCAGAGCCCCGCTCCGCTCCCCAGGGCTACGTAGAATCGAGCCCTAGTTTTTACCGGGATACTACCCACGCGTGTCGCAACCATAGCCTTGTCTCCCGCCTTCTGCCCAAGTGAAATCAAGCAATAAAGAATCCCATCTATAAAGCATCTAAATAGAGATACGCGAGATTCCTTAGGCTAACTGGTGGGTAAATGCCCCGGCAAGAAGCATGACACCCGAAGACAATGATTCAAGAAACAAGTGAAAAAAATGTGCACGCATCTGTGCGCTGATAGGAAATGTGCCTACGGTATATCTACACCTTATGTTTTTTTAAGTCACGGTAATGCTGGCACGCAGGGACGGGCATGTGTACCGGTAGTATGGTGCCATTTATGTGATTTGCCCTGCACGCATCAGAGAGGCTCTGCTCATCCGTGCACATTACGTTGCCACAGCAACAGTAGGGATCCTGCGATAGAGAATAGAACTCTGGAGGAGATAAAGCAGTAGCTGGCATAACGAAATCAGAGAACAAGACCTTCAGTGTTCTCGATAGCCAGAGATTCATTATAGTACAAGTAAAGATGACTAAGTGGTCTTGCTAAAGCGAGTAAAAGAGGGGAAATTTTTTTCCCATCTGTTTGCACAAGTATCAATCACAGACGAAGAAAGCTATACTGAGTTTCGGCCATAATTTGGGAAAACTTGAGACGGCTAATAGTGAGTAAGGCAATCTAACATACCCTCAATCAGGGCACTTCACATGTCCTAAAATAGAATAACCCTTGACTCTCTCTCCTTTTGTTCCATAGCTATTTAAATTTTTGTCATTTTTATGCCCCTGCATACTTGCTGTTCCTCTGTTCACTACACTATGGGCATTTTTCCACTATATCCAACAGGATATTTGTGGGAACCCAAATTTCCTGTATGCCCAGTTTACTATAGCCAGGGATTCACTTTAACGAGGTTCACTATAGCCAGGTGCGACTGTAGAGATATTTTTTAATACTCACTACAGTATTCCATAGCACAGCGAGTTCACGGCACGGCGAGTTTACGGCAGAGCGAGAATGCCCATACAAATAATCCCTGTCCTATCAAAGCGCTATGGGTGTTCTCGCTTCACCGTGGACTCGCTTCGTCGCGGGTGACTGTAAAAGCTCAGCTACATCAATCATGGGAAAGCCGCCCATGGCATAACGGGAATATCCATACAAATAATACTTGTTCTATAAAAGTTGCATGGACGTTCTCGCCTCGCTGTGGACTCACTTGGTCGTGGGTCACTATAACTTGGCGCTTCGATAATGTATGATAGCATTAAAAATAAAAGTGATGATTGTTTAACCAGGGTCTTGCTGCAGTAAGTACTCGGTGCGGGGGCACGGCAAAATCTTTTGCACAAGCTAACATTGCTGCCATTCTACAGAGCCGTACATACAGAGCTCATTCTTCCAGAACCCGAAAGTTTGGAGATCACACTTTTTCTTAGCAAAGATGCAAAGAGGTAACTCACATCTGCGAGCAGGGCATGGCAATTGACCTAGTTCGGGGAGGCTTATAAGTCTTGAGGCCGGGAGAGATTTGGCAGTTCCGAGCGAACGAAGAGGTTCGCCATAAAAACTTAAACGATCGGACGGTGTGCTATATAGTCCAGAATTCCCCTTTCCTAGGAGAACCAAAAAAAAACACAGCCAAAACACAGCCCCTTTATCCTTCCGGGACAGGAAGAAGAGGAGTTTCTTGTCCTTAAATTTTCTCATGTGAAATCCTAAAGGGATAGCACCCAGTCCAATTGCCAAAGTTTTTTTTGGTAGTGCAAAAACAGTGTGGAATGTTGGAACCTTGAAACCACTGTGACTCCCCTAGGCCGATATATGGGTTCATATGGATCGGTTGTTACTGCCGCTGTCCGGTCGCTGTTCCGATGAAGGTAGGGGGACAGGATGCCTTCGAATTTCAAGCTAAGTTATAACACGAGTGATAGTACATGATACACCCCCGAGAGCGGTATGGGGACGAAATACTCTACCGCAGGGTAGTATACAGACCCAAACCGCGTTCAGAATGAAGGCCCAAAGGATCCACTACAATACCCGAGTCATCCGGGTTAAACAATTTATCCTATCAACCTTGCAAGTAACCAACCATCCTAAATAGATCATAGGTATCTCAACTGCAATACAGTATTTGCTGGAATAACTGAAGCTCGCATTAGGGCATTGGAGTTACATTTGTAGGTAGGGGGGCGAACGTTTTTACTTCCCTTTTACCCTTAGCTGAGCCTGAGGGGGTCAGTCTTAGCCATGCTTTTGCACGCCTATCCAACAGGGGGGGTTTTGGACGTCTTAGGGGGTTCAAGCATTCCGGTGAATGTGATACCCAATCAGGGTAGAATAACACAAAACCGAAATAAACTAGATAGTGAAAGCAGATAAGCTAAACATAGTAGAAAGCCTTCCAAGAATAAACCCTAGCATACAGGACGTCGGTCTTCGGGCCGAGATGGGACCAATGGGTGTCCAGATGTTAGACCACATGGTTGCCGGGGACGGCTGCGCGAGCACCACGGCTATCTCAAGTTGTGGGATATGCCGGATCCCTCTAGGTGACCGACCGGTCTCCTACGTCATTGGCGGGTCCTACAGGAAATCGAGCAAGACTGTGGATGACCGGCAAGGACTGCGGGTATCACCACGAGTTACCGATCAGTAGAGGACTTCAGTGACCTACAGTAGCCCTCTTAGACGACATTTTTCCCAAAAGGATGGACGCTCTATCCCGACAGCCCGAGGGAGATGCCCTGGATGCTTGAGACGAGAGTCCTGTGGGTGTTTTTACCCTAGCCGGGATTCTTGGGCTCACTGCTCCCAAGACTACTAGGCACCTTCCTGCTCAGGAATATCACAATAGTCCCTTCCAATCATACCTCTTCTCTTACAACCACATCAACGCCTCATTCTCCTCACACTCGGCAAAACATATTACTTTATACTCCTTATTAAATTTATGATTATACTCCTTCCCTTTTCCCACTCAATAGTGCTTTTACGTACCAGCGTATGTCCTTGCACGGCCGGAGGAAAATCAATACATGCATTACATATAAGACCAACACACTACTATACTGTACTGCACAGAAAGATAAATTCATAAACATCCAAATCACGTACAACAGACCTGCATGCCGGCAATAAGGTCTGTCGCTTAATTAGCTCTTGGTAGGGTTAGGGTTAGAACGAATCTTACCTTCACCCCCGAGTGCACAGATCTTCTTGGGAAGGCCAGATAGGTTGAGATTGGCGTTCGCCTTTTTTCTGCCGATACCGGGGGCAGGGGCGTATCTTGTCCTAGAGTTCTACACTCCTGCAGCCGCTGTGATGGGCCAAAGGGTTTGTCTTGGTTCAGTGCGTGATTGCTGAATTCGGATAGACAGATGGAGAGCAAGGCTCTGGAACAATAGAAGCGGCGAGTAACAACTTAAATTACAGTTAACTAGACCACCTCACATGTAAGGGCTATTTTCGTGCCGGCTTTATCCCAGACTAGGATTGCTAGAACATGGCGCTGTATTGAAACATGACACCTTAAGCTCTATCAACTCTATGGTGGTAAGTATCACGAAGTTGTAATTGAAAGTGGCCTCACCAATAATCACCAGCAGCGTAAAAAGGATACCCTTAGTAGGCTACTGCACATGGATTGCTAGCAACAGAGAGAGGTACCTCGGAAACAATGAAAAATAAAAAAAGCTAGAATCTAGAGGTAAGAAACAGAGACCAATCTAAACCAAAACGCCATATTCTTATACATAAAGAAACAAAAGCAAAAGGATTAATTAGACATTCCCATTATAACAACAGGAACAATCTACCTACACCCAAAGCGAACTATACAATGAAGGGATCGAAGCCCGGAGGCGAGGAAAGGGAAGGGGAGGAAGGGCAGTAATCTCCGCAAGCTTGCTGTGCACTCGGGAGGGGTGAAAGCGGTATGGGAGGGGTTGAAGCAGCCTACGATATATATGGACGTGTGTACGGAGGCGGGGAGAATGAGGCGCATAGCAGATTGAATTATTCGGGCTAAGTCGGGCCGGGGTACGCGGATTTGCGAGCTAGTAGTGGCTTCACCACCTGTTTGCCCCGTTCCCTGGAAGCGAACAGGTGTAGGGTTAGGCGGCCTTTGTTGGGTATACCGGGGTCGACGCCTGCCCGTCCGGATAGCAGCCCGACTACTCCATCATGTCCCTTCCGGGCCGCCCAGGAGAGCGGTGTTCGGCCACGCTTGTCAGGCACATTGGGGTTGACACCTTCCCGTCCTAACAGCAGCTCCGCTACTCCACGATTCCCATTCTCGGCAGCCCACGAGAGCGGTGTTCGGCCACCATTGTCTGGCATATCTGGGTTGACGTCTTCCCGTACCAACAGTAGCCACACCGAGTTGTCCCCTCCACTATAGTAATTCGAAGCAGCCCACGAGAACGGGGTTCGACCACGCTTGTCTGGCATATTGGGGTTGACGTCTTCCCGTCCCAACAGTAGCTCTATTGCCTTCTCTATTGTACAACGGTAATTCGAGGCAGCCCACAAGAGCAGTGTTCGGCCACGATTGCCTGGCATATTGGGGTTGACGTCTGCCCGTCCCAACAGTAGCTTCATCGCCTTCTCCGCTTGACTATAGTAATTTGAGGCAGCCCACGAGAGCGGTGTTCGGCCATCATGGTCTGGCAGATCAGGGTTGACACCTTCCCGTCCTAACAGCAGTTCCACTACTCCATGACAGCCACACTGGACAGCCCACGAGAGCGGTGTTCGACCATCATTGTCTTGCATATCGGGGCTGACGCCTCCACGTCCTAACAGTAGCTGCACTACTCGGTCATGCCCCCTCCCGCTAGCTGACGAGAGCGGTGTTCGGCCAAAATAATCCGGTGCATCAGGCTTGACATCGGTTCTTCCTAATAGCAACTTTACTACTCCTTCGTGTCCCCCTCCGGCAGCCAACTAGATCGCTGTTCGACCGAGTTTGTCAGGCCAGTTGGGGTTGACATATCTCCTTCCCCAGACCATCTTCACCAATCGAGGTGTCTTACCCCACCAACCATCAGTGCCATCGGGATTGGCAGATGCCCACTCAAGAAGCAGCCTCACAATTCCTTCATGCCCCATCATAGCAGCCCATGAGAGGGCCGTTCGACGAACGTCACCATCCGGCTTGTCGGGATCGACAGTCTGCCGTCCTAACAACAGCTTTGCTACCTCCTCTTGGCCACATATAGCAGCCCATACGAGCGGTGTTATACCAAGAAAATCCCTTTTATTGAGATCACAATTTGGCTGGTCCATGAGACATGTTGCGATTTCAGCAATGCCGAGAACTGATGCGCAATGCAGTCCGGTAAACCCGATCATGGGACCGGCGGCGTGCATATACAGATTCCACAGATAATCTGACCTCTGATCAACATCCTCTAGAAGTAACTTCGAAGAAACATGGGTTTCAATTTGGCTGAAAAGCTGGAGAGCAAGTGATACCACGCTCCTTGAAGTCTCCCTCCTAGCATGAACACCCCAATATAACGAACAATAATTGAGGAAGGGAGTTGACTGAGGCTGAACAGAGAGCATGAGCGGAATGTCCTTGATGGTCTGGGAGTTCAGGTATGTCAGGCAGGTTTCCGCCATTATCGAGTGAGCCGGTCCAAAAAGGCCGGGACAGGTGTTGAGGTACTCCTGGAGAGTAAAGTGGGTCAAGCGAATTGTCGAAGCCTCCCTATCGACCACCACAAGTCCCAAGCAAGAGCTCAACAATGTCTCAACCGAAAGAGTGTTTTCGGCATTGAGATCGGTAGATCCTATCTCCACTGCTAGGGCGTGCAAAAGCTCATCGAGTTGTAATAACCTCTCCGAATGCGAGACCCACATCAGAGTTGCCATCCCCAGCCTTGCCTTCTCCCCACCCTGCTCCTTTATCCGTTCTATAGTTGCACCATAAAAATCCTTCAAATCCAAGCCCTCCGTCATTGCTCTCAGCTTTCGTCGCCTACCATAGGCCGTGGTTTGCTCAAGAATAGCATCCATGGTTATGGAAACAAGTAAGAATCTAGATGCCTCTATCAGCGACGGCTATAAAACCCTTTTTTTTTCCAACATGCTGCTCACTTACGTTTCGGGAACATTCTCGGTAATGCCTTTGATAATTTCATCCTCCAGACCACCGTCCATCCTCTCTAGAGATGTGTCCTTACTCAATCTCATTCGGACATATCCCACGATATCATCACCATTGGGTTTAATGGATAGAACTATCGCTCTCCCGCTAAGATGCCTATCAACCTCACCCCGGATGTGCCACCTTCCCGTTAGGAATATTCGCGTGTTTGGAGACTTGTTGATGATTTGTTGCAATGAATCTAGAACCTCAGGTCGATGCTTTTCCACACACTCGTCCATCGCATCAACACATATAAATGTCGGCCGTAAAGATGTGACATTCTGTAACAGCTTCACAATTTCCGGTACTCTTAGTCCCCTTCCGCCGATCACCCCTTTGTGTTCTTTAAACATCCGACTTATCTCATCTGGGATCCTCTCCAACCCATCGACAATCTGTTTCAGTAGTGAACCGAGTATGTTTGTGGGAGACTGCTCCTCCCGCGCCGCAAAATCCACGTAAAAACATGAAACGGCAATATTCCGCTCTCTAGCCGTATCGCACAACTTGTCCACTACCAGTGAGCTAGTATCGCTGCGCATCAGAACCACCATCTTTTATATTTTCACTCTGGATTATCTCTCACCTCAAATAGGTCTTGCCGACACCTGGATCACCGCAGCAAAATAAAATCGCATGATCAGATCCCTCATGCTGAGCACCGTCGCACCACTGCCGAAATTCGCCAGTTTGTAGCAGCCATTCCCCGACGTTGTCGGCCCGGCGGGTTCGAACATCCTGGTGCCGAATGCAAGGCTCCAGTGGAGACAACCATGCTAGAATCTCAGGCTTCTCCTCTGTCGCACCAACGTTCACGTTGCACACAATATTGTTGAAAGCATTAGTCTTACTTGAGTACTGCGCGTTGTTGTAGGAGTTTGTATACTTGATCGGTGGGTCTGACATTTTCTCTCTTGCCGCAACGCTATGGGGGGTGAATTTTTGAGCTGCTAGGTCCGGGGATGGAGATTGAGCGAGCAGAGAGGAAACTGGTGTTAGAGGACTGGCGCCTTGCGGCTGAACAGCTCACCTTATTTAATACACTTGCATTTTGTGTAACCAACTAGGTGGGGTTCTCCCCCAATCAACTCACTCTGGACCATTCAATCGCCCAGCTTCGAATGGCAAAGAGTCCCGAACAATACCTATCACAAAATTTAAAAAAGCCGGAGAATAAGGTAATAGAAGCAGACCAGTTATCACGGTTTGGAGAATGTCACACCCTATTGTTTCCCGTGTCTGAGTCTCATAATTTGCCCAAAAACTTGAGCTAACAACCTATCGATCGAGTGAGAACTAATACGTTAACCTAGATTAATCTACCATTAGCAAGCCAAAACATGTCGTCGTGATTAGGTTTATGGGGGAGCCCCCACAAACTTAGCTCTTGAGAGGCGTATGGTAGCAGATCCACAGTCGGGGACCGATACAGTACTACCTTACCCTCAGGACTTCTGCGGGGTTCATATCGGTGATACAGGAATCTTTGCTCCACACCTGATCTCAATTCATAGCGACAACCGTTTCTCCATTAGAATCCTCTTCCCATTGTAAATGCTCTAAGGCCCTACAGTCTCGAAACCCATGGCAAGCAATCCCTTCTGTCATCGCCCTAGTTGCTCCACACCCCATATTTACAAATAACGGTATTGCTTAAGAATTCGGAGATCACTCAGTCGCCTGCTACCAGGAGGTTATCGGGCGAACATAGGTATTTTGTGGTTGATTCATTACCAGGGTTGTGAGCAGGGCCTGTAGGAATTCAGAGAGAGCAGGGAATTGCTTAGGATGTATCATATTTCCATTAAATTACAATATTATGATACACACATCTCCCACAGGAGAGCAAAAAGTAATTTAGGAAAAACAAGAAATGGACAAACTTTAGAATGGTGCAAGTAAGAAATAGGGATGAATCTCAACCTAACCCCCGCGCTACTATAAGCGAAGGAAGAATCTGAAAACTAAAAAGTAAATTTGACGAGCACCACCCCCGCTGTATCTAATAAGAATCCCACATTTACGCCCCATGCCGAATTGTAACGCTAAAGAGATAGGGATCCTGAAGGAAAGAAGTGGAAAGAGCAGAAATCTATATTCACGAGGCTGCCATGCGGAATCCTGGGAGTAAGGCGGAAAGTAAGAATACCGAGGAAGCGGTGCACGGAGGTTTCTTCCTAGGCTCGCAGTATTATACCATCACCTCCCCACCACAACCAACTACCTACGCCTAACAGACAGACTACTAGAGTGGTGTTAGGGGATCATTGTTTGGAATATCGGAGTTGACGTCGTCCCCTGGTCCCGGCAGGAATTTCACAGCTCCATTGTGCCGATCGGTCCGGTTCAGGGAGTTTGTTGGAAATGATGCTTCTGCTCGTCATAACTCTCATGCTACTTCCCCCGTTCGGATAGCTTCCGCGAGCGCTCTGGTTTGTAGCTCGGAAATGCGCTGGGGATTCGGGCAGCTTTCGGGAACGCCGGGAGAAAAGCGGAAGCGCGGTAAGGCCAGCGTGAGAGAGCCGGAAGCCCAGTGGCAGTGGGAAAGTTTGTTTTCCTTTAGTTAGCCCGGGAGTGTTCACGAGGGAAGGGGAAGCTCATAGTGCCTCATGGATGGATACGATGTCTTTGTGTATGATATATACTCCTGTGATCGCCCTTAGTTAGTATCTAGTTAAAGCAGCCATCGTGTAAAGCACCGTGGAGCCATCGCGGAGTCGCGGAGCGAGAGTCCGTGATTGTTGAATGAAAAGATTTTTCCCCGCACCCGAGTGTGAGACCGTCATCGTTGTGAGTTGCTTGGCGTTTCGTCTCGTTTCACCGCTTGTCACTCGCTGTGTTTCCTTGACGCTATCATCGTCCATCCATGTTTATTAAAGCTTTCTAACTCTTGACGTCGGGAAAGGGTTTAGAAGGATTAGATGAATGAAGGAATATATTTGGACTTGTTGTTATATTCGTCGTTCCATTGTTGCTCTGGTGAAGATGGTATCACGAGTAGAGGTATTGCCTTCCGACCTCAAAGCAGACATTAGATATCAGATATCCAGACACGAGTGATAATCCATGATACAATCCCGAGAGCAGCATGGGAGCGAAATACTCAACCGCAGGGTAGCACACGGACCCAAACCGGATTCAGAATGAAGGCCCAAATGATACACTACAATACCCGAGTCATCCGGATTAAACAATATCTGCTATCAACCTTGCAAGTGACCAACCATCCTCAATAGATCCCAGGTATCTCCACTGCAAGATAGTATTCACTGGAATAAGTGAGGCTCGCGTTAGGGCATTGGAGTCACATTTGCAGGCATGATAGGGGGAGAACTTTTTTACTTCCCTTTTGCCCCAAGCTGAGGCCGAGGGGTCTGTCTTAGCCGTGCTTTTACACCCCTATCCAACAGAAAGAATTTTGGGCGTCTTAGGAGGTTCAAACATTCCGGTGAATGCGATACCCAATCAGGGTAGAACAACACAAAACCGAAATAAACTAGATAGCGAAAGCAGATAAGCTAAACATAGTAGAAGGCCTTCCAAGCATAAACCCTAGCATACAGGATGTCGGTCTTCGGGCCCAGACGAGACTAATGGGTGTCCAGACGTCCGACCAGATGAATGCCGGGGACTGCTGCGCCAGGACCACGACTATCTCAAGTTGTGGGATATGCCGGATCCCTCTAGGTGACCGTCCGGTCTCTTACGTCATTGGCGGGTCCTACAGGAAATTGAGCAAGACTGCGGATGACAGGCAAGGACTGCAGGTATCACCACGGGTTACCGATCGGTAGAAGACTGCAGTGGCCTACCGTCTCCCTCTTAGACGGCATTTTCCCCAAAAGGATGGACGATCTATCCCCGCAGCCCGAGAAGGATACCATGGATGCTTGGGGCCGGAGCCCTGTGGGTGACCTCACCTCCGCCGGGATTCTTGGGATCACTGCTCCCAAGCCTACTATGCACCTTCCTGCTCAGGAGTATCACAATAGTCCTTTCTGATTATACCTCTTCTCCTGCAACCACAACAACGCAGCCTCATCCTCCTCACACTCGGCAAAAAATATTACTTTACACTCTTTGGTAAATTTCTAATTATATTCCTTGTCCTTCCCGCCAAATTCTGCCTTTAAGTACCAGAGTATGACCCCGTACTGCTGGTGGAAAATTAATACACGTATTCCATACAAGGTAAACGCACTGTACAGAACTGCGCAGAAAGATAAATTCATAAACATCCAAGTCACTTATAACACATCCGTGAGCCAGCAATAGGGTTTGTCGCTTAATTCCTTCCGTTCACTCGTGGTAGGGTTAGGGTTAGTAGAAATCTTACATCACCCCCGACAGTACAGATCTTCTTGGGAAGGCTAGATAGGTTGAGATTGGGGTCAGTCTTTATTCTGCCTATATTAATAGGAGGGGCGTATCTTGCCCCTGGGTTTTACTTTACTGTAGCTGCTGTGATAGACCAAAGGATTTAGCTTGGTTTAGTGCGTGATTGGTGAATTCGGATAGACAGAAGGAGAGCAAGACTAGGGAACAATAGAAGCGGCAAGTAACAATTTAAATTACAGTTAACTAGACCACCTCATATGTAAGCGCCATTTTCGTGCCAGCTTTATCCCGGACTAGGATTGCTAGAACATAGCGCTGTATTCAAACATGACACCTTAAGCTCTGGCAGCTCCTTTGTGGTAAGTATCACAAATTTGTGATTGAAAGTGGCTTCACCAATAATCACCACCAGCGTAATTAGGATAATTAGGATATTCTCAGCAGGTTACTACACATGCATTGCTAGTAACAGAGAGAGGTAACTCGGAAACAATGAATAAATGAAAAAGGCCAGAATCTAGAGGCAGGGAACAGAGACCAATCTAAACCGAAACGCTATATTCTTATACATAAAGAAACAAAAGCAAAATGATTAATTAGAAATTCCCATCACAACAGGAACAATCCACCGACACCCAATGGCGAACTATACAATGATGGGATCAGAGCCCGGAGGCGAGGAAAGGGAAGGGGAGGGAAAGTAGTAATCTCCGCGAGCTTGCTGTGCACTCGGGAGGGTGAAAGGGGTGTATGGGAGGGGTTGAAGCAGCCTACGATATATATGGACGTGTGTACGGAGGCGCGGAGGATGAAGCGCATGGCAGATTGAATTATTCGGGCTAAATCGGGCCGGGGTATGCGGATTTGCGAGCTTATGGTAGCTTCACCACTCATTTACGCCATTTCCTGGCCAACGAGAGTAGAGTTAGGCCATATTTGTTGGGTATACCGGGTTTGAAGCCTTCTCGTTCGGATAGCAGCTTGACTACTCCATCATTTCCCTTCCGGGCGGCAAAGGAGAGCGGTGTTCGGCCACGCTTGTCTGGTACATCGGGGTTGTCACCTCCCCATCGCAACAGCACCTCCACTACCCTAGGATACCCGCGCTCGGCAGCCCAAGAGAGCGGTGTTCGGCCACCATTGTCTGGCATATCGGGGTTGACGCCTTCCCGTTCTAACAGTAACTCCACAATCACCCATGCCCTAACGGAAGAATTCGAGACAGCCCAAGAGAGCGGTGTTCGGCCACCACTGTCTGGCATATCGGGGTTGACGTCTTCCCGTTCCAACAGTAGCTTCATCGCCTTGACCCCTCTACCAAAGCAATTCGAGGCAGCCCAGGAGAGCGGTGTTCGGCCACTATTGTCTGGCATATCGGGGTTGACGTCCTCCCGTTCCAACAGTAGCTTCACCGCCTCCTTCCCCCTGCCATCGCAAGTCGAGGCAGCCCACGAGAGCGGAGTTCGGCCCTTATTATCTGGCATATCGGGGTTGACGTCCTCCCGTTCGGACAGTAGCTTCACCGCCTCCTTCCCCCTGCCATCGCAAGTCGAGGCAGCCCACGAGAGCGGTGTTCGACCATCATTGTCCGGCACATCGGGGTTGACACCTTCCCGTCCTAATAGCAGCTCAACTACCCCGTGGTGCCCATCCGAGGCAGCCCACGAGAGCGGTGTTCGACCATCATTGTCTGGCATATCAGGGTTGACGTCCTCCCGTTCCAACAATAGCTTCACCGCCTCCTTCCCCCTGCCATCGTAAGTCGAGGCAGCCCACGAGAGCGGAGTTCGGCCCTTATTATCTGACATATCGGGGTTGACGTCTTCCCGCCCCAACAGTAGCTCCACTACCCCATGGCGCCGGCCCATGGCAGCCCCCAAGAGCGGTGTTTGGCCAAAACTATCTGGCAAATTGGGGTTGACGTTTTCCCGTCCCAACAATAGTTCCACTACTCTATCATGCCCCTGCTCGACCGCTGACCACAATGGTGTTCGGCCAGAAATATCTGGTGCATCGGGTTTGACATCATTTCTTCCTAATAGCAGCTTCACCACTCCTTCGTGTCCCTTTTTGGCGGCCAACTGGATTGCGGTTTGACCGCGTTTGTCAGGCTTATTGGGGTTGACATATCTCCTTCCTCGGACCATCTTCACCAATCGAGGCGTCTTACCCCACCAACCATCAGTGCCATCGGGATTAGCAGATGCCCACTCAAGAAGCAGCCTCACAATTCCTTCATGCCCCATCATAGCAGCCCATGAGAGGGCCGTTCGACGAACGTCACCATCCGGCTTGTCGGGATCGACAGTCTGCCGTTGTAACAGTAGCTTTGCTACCTCCTCTTGCCCACATATAGAAGCCCATATGAACGGTGTTATACCAAGAAAATCCCTTTTATTGAAATCACAACTTGGCTGGTCCATGAGAGATGTTGCGATTTCAACAATGCCAAAAATTGATGAGCAATGCAGTCCAGTAAACCCAATCATAGGACCGCAAATGGGGATACTCCACGTGATACAACCAGGCCTCCAATCGGATTCTTCAAGAAGCAACCTCGAAGATACATGGGTTTCAATTTGGCTGAAAAGCTGGAGAGCAAGTGATACCACTCCTCCTGAAGCATCTCTCTTAGCATGAGCGCCCCAATAAATGGAAGAATATTTGAGGAAGGGAGTTGACCGAGGTAGAACAAAGTTCCCGAATTCGTCCTTAGGTATCGACACAATGTCCTTAATGGTCTGAGAGTTCAGGTATGTTAGGCAGGTCTCTGCCATTATCGAGTGAGCTGAACTAAAAAGGCCGGGGGAAGTGTTGAGGTACTCCTGGAGAGTAAAGTGGGCCAAGCGAATTGTCGCAGCCTTCCTATCGACCACCACAAGCCCCAAGCAATAGCTCAACAATGTCTCAACCAAAGGAGTGTTTTCACTATTGAGATCCGTAGATCCTATCTCCACCGCTAGGGCGTGCAAAAGTTCATCGAGTTGTAATAACCTCTCCGAATGCGAGACCCACATCAGAGTTGCCATCCCCAGCCTTGCCTTCTCCCCACCCTGCTCCTTTATCCGCTCTATAGTTGCACCATAAACATCCTTCAAATCTAAGCCCTCTGTCATTGCTCTCAGCTTTCGTCGCCTGCCATAGGCCGTGGTTTGCTCAAGAATAGCATCCATGGTTATGGAAACTAGTAAGAATCTAGATGTCTCTATCAGCGACGGGTACAAAACCCATTTCTTCCATCATGCTGCTCACTTACGTTTCGGGAACATTCTCGGTAATGCCTTTGATGATTTCATCCTCCAGACCACCGTCCATCCTCTCCAGAGATGTGTCCTTAGTCAATCTCATTCGGACATATCCCACGATATCATCAGGGTTGGGTTTTATCGACAGAACTCTCGTTCTCCCGCCAAGATGCCTATCAACCTCACCCCGGATGTGCCGTCTTCCCGTTAGGAATATTCGCGTGTTTGGGGACTCCCCGATGATTTGTTGCAATGAAGCTAGAACTTCATGTCGATGCTTTTCCACACACTCGTCCATCGCATCAACACATATAAATGTCGGCCGTAAAGATGTGACATTCTGTAACAGCTTCACAATTTCCGGCACTCGTAGCCCCCTTCCGCCGATCACTTTTTTGTGTTCTTGAAACATCCGACTTATCTCGTCCGGGATCCTCTCCAATCCATCGACAATCTGTTTCAGTAGTGAACCGAGTATGTTTGTGGGAGACTGCTCCTCCCGCGCCGCAAAATCAACGTAAAAACACGAAACAGCAATATTTCGCTCTCTAGCCGCATCGCACAACTTGTCCACTACCAGTGAGCTAGTATCACTGCGCATCAGCACCACCATCTTTTAGTTTTTCGCTGCAAATTTTCTCACCTCAAATAGGTCTTCCCGACACCTGGATCACCGCAGCAAAATAAAATCGGATGATCAGATCCCTCATGTTGAGCACCGTAGCGCCACCGCCGAAATTCGCCAGTTTGTAGCAGCCATTCCCCGACGTTGTCGGCCCGGCGGGTTCGGACATCCTGGTGCCGGATGCGGGGCTCAAGTGGAGAGAACCATGCCAGAATCTCACGCCTCTCATCTGTCGCACCAATGCTCACGTTGCATACAATGTCGTTGTTGTTGAATGAATTGGTGTTGTTGAATGCATTAGTGTTATTTGAGTACTCGTACTGTGTGTGGTTGTGGGAGTTTGTAGTATAATTTATCAGTGGGTCCGACATTTTCTCTCTCTAGCCGCGACGCTGTGGGGGATGGATTGTTGAGCTGCTGGGTTCGGGAGGTGGAAATTGAGCGAGCAGAGGGGAAACTGGTGTTAAAAGACTGGCGCCTTGCGGCTGAACAGCTCACCTTATTTAATACGCTCGCATTTTGTGTAACAAATTAGGTGGGGCCCCCCCCAATCAACCCACTCCGGACCACAGAATCGCCCAGCTTCGAATAGCAGACTCCCGAACAGTATGATACCTATCACAAATAACAGAACAAAAGCCGGAGATTAAGGTAATATCATAGAACCATACCAGTTATCACTGTTTGGAGAATATCACACACACCCTATTGTTTCCCAGTCGCATAATTTGCCCAAAAACTTGAGCTTACAACCTATCTATCAAGTGAGAACTATTACATTAACCTAGCTTAATCTACCATTAGCAAGCCAAAACATGTAGTCGTGATTAGGTTCAAGAAGGATCCTCCCCAATACTTGGCTCTTGAGAGGCGCAGCAGATCCAAGATCGGGGACGATGCTAAATTTACCTTACCCTCAGTACTCGTACTCGGGGGGTATATTAAAAATCGGAAACTACCCGTGCTGAATCAGGGCCGAATAGATCTGGCGATCACAATGTCTGGAAAGAGAGACAGTGCTATGGGACATCTTAAAACTATACTTGTTGCACCATGTGATGAGCAAAGCACCAGTCCCCTCATGGTCATATTTCCCCAAGACCAGATTTCTGATTCCTTGAGATGGAAACACCATTCCTTGAGGAGGGATCATCGTTCCTTATTATCCACCCATCATAGGTTTATTTTCACTTTTTCATCATACTGGTTTATCAAGAGCTGATCCCTGTTGCTACTTTCCAAGTTTTTGTGAGTTTTGGTTGCTAAGTTATCGAAGCAGGGATACCCCCCTTTCCGGTATTTCATGACCCCCCCGAGTACTTCTGCGAGGTTCACATCGGTGATACCGGGGTATTTGCTCCACACCTGATCTCAATTCATAGCGACAACCGTTTCTCCATTAGAATCCTCTTCCCATTGTAAATGCTGTAAGGCCCTACGGTCTCGAAACCCATGGCAAGCAGTCCCTTCCCTCATCGCCCTATTTGTGCTACACCACATATTCACAAATAACGGTATTTGCTTAGGAATTTTCCGGAGATCACTTAGCCGCCTGCTGCCAGGAGGTTATCGGGCGAACATAGGTATTTTGTGGTTGATTACTTACCAGTGTTGCGAGAAGGACATGTAAGAATGTAGAGAGAGCAGGGGATTGCTTAGGATATATTTCCGTTAAACTACAATTCACAGATTTCCGGCATGAGAGCAAAAAAGTAATTTAGGAAAAACAAGAAATGGACAAACCTCAGAACAGTGCAAGTAAGAAATATGGATTAATCTCAACCCAACCCCGCCCGCGCTACCGGTACTACGGAGAAGGAAGAATCTGAAAACCAAAAGGTAAACTTAGCGAGCACCCCCCCCCCCCCGCTATAACTACAAGAATCCCACATTTACGCCCCATGCCGAACTGTAACGCTAAAGAGATAGGGATCCGGAGGGGAAAGGAGTGGAAAGAGCGGAAATCTATATTCACGAGGCTACTAAGTTATGGGGGATCATGGGAGTGAGGCGGAAAGTAAAAATGCTGAGGAAGCGGCGCACGGGGTTCCTGGGCTCGCAGTATTATACCCTCATCTCCCCACCGCAATCACCCACGCCTTACAGACAGCTCAGTAGAGTGGTGTTAGGGGATCATTGTTTGGAATATCGGAGTCGACATCGTCCTCCGGCCCCGGCAGGGATTTCGCGGCTCCATTGTACCGATCGGTCTGGTTCAGGAAGCTTTTTTGGAAATGGGGCTGCTCGTCATAACTCTCATGATACTTCCTTTGTTCGGATGGCCTCCTAGAGCGCGCTCGTTTGTAGTTCAGAAATGGGCCGATGATTCGGGCCGCTTTCAGGAAGGCCGGGAAAAAAGAGCGGAAACGCGGTAAGGCCAGTGTGAGAGAGCCGGAAGCCCGGTGGCAGTGGGAGAGTTTGTTTCCCTCTAGTTAGCCCGGGAGTGCTCACGAGGGAAGGGGAGGCTGATAGTGCCTCATGGGTGGATATGATGTCTTTGTGGATGATATATACCCCTATGATCGACCTTAGTTAGTAGTTAAAGTAACCATCGTGTAAAGCACGGAGTCATCGCGGAGCTGTGGAGCGAGAGTCTGTGGTTGTTGAATGAAAACATTTTCCCCGCACCCGAGTGTGCGATCGTTTTCGTTGTGAGTTGCTTGGCGTTTCGTTTCGTTTCGTTTCACCGCTTGTCACTCGCTGTGTGTTTCGTTGTCGATATCATCGATCCACTTTTATTAAAAGCTTTCTAACTCTTGATATCGGAAGAGGGTTCAGAAGGATCAGATGAACGAAGGGATATATTTGGACTTGTTATACTCGTCGTTCTATTGTTGCTCTGGTGAAGATGGTATCACAACTAGGGGTATTACCTTCGGACCTCAAGCAGACAGCAGATATCCAAACACGAGTGATAGTCTGTGATGCGCTACCGAGCAGCATGAGGACGAAATACCATCACACGACACGGCGAGGATCCAAACCGCGATAATAACGAAGACCCATGGGATTCGCCAAAAAAAACTTGAGGCATCCGGAATAAACAATTTCTACTATCGACCTAGCTAGCTATCATACGACCAACTATCCAAAATAGATCACAGATATCACAATAATACCCCATGTAATACAAACCCGAAACAAAGATAGTGAAAGCAGCAGCTAAGCCAAACAAAGTAGAATAGAAAGCCCCCCACCCCCCCCCTCTCTCAAGCCTATTAGGAACCCTTCATGCTCCGAAACAACACGATGGTCCTTCCATTTTCAAAGCAAAGAGAAAATTTGTCTACTCCTCTTTCTTTTCCTCTTCCCCCTCCTCCCCCTCCTCCTCTTTCTTCTCATCTTTATTCTCATCATCATCACCTTCCTCCGCTTCACCAGCAGCATCCTTCGCCGGATCATCCTGATCAAGTGCGTCGGAGTCCTCTTCTTTAGCGTGAACAACTTCGACTGCCAATTCCTTATCCTGGGCGTAAACACGTAGGCCTACGCATGCAACAGCATCCCAATAATTTTCCTCATCGTCGGAGTCGTCGGAGTCGCTCTCCTCTTCCTCCTTCGCTTCTTCTTCCTCTTCTCCCTCACCTTTCTCCCCTTCTTCGTCCTCTTTGCCCTCTTTGCCCTCTTTCTCCTCTTTCTCCTCGCCCTCCGCAGCTTCCTCTCCCTCCTCCGCTTCGTCTGCCCCCACACCCGCACGGACGCCAGCCCTCACACCAGCCCTGGAAGATCGTCCGAGCCTGGTTATCCTACCCGCGCGTCGAGAGGTCCTGGCGGATGCTGACCCTGTGCCCCTACCAGCTCGCGACCCCGCCCCGGCACCCCCGGCACCCCCGGAACCCCCGCCCCAGATTGCGCCGGCACCCTCACCATCGGATGAGTCGGCTCCCTCAGCCTTAGCCTTTTTAGCAAGTTCCTTTTCCCTCTTCTTTACTCGCGCAGCCATCTCGGTGATGGCCTCCTCATCCTCGGGCTCTGTTGTAGCCCTGGCGACGGCAAGATCATAGCTCATCCCGATTTGCAAGAATTTCCTCCGGTTGTATTTCTTCGTCTTCCTGATCACCTTGTCTCTGGTGGGTGCCTCGCGGTCCTTCTCGCCCGTGATCTTGAAGATGACGATGTATTTTCCCGGCTCCAGCTCGAGTTCCGCGTTCACACTCCGGTACATGCCGACGTTTGATCGTGAGCGGGTGATGTATTCCGTCTCATCTTCCTTCTGGACACGGAAGTGGAGGCGGAAAGAATACCGTCCCGCGAGTCCGCGGAAGTAGCGGTCATCGAGTTGGGAGAGGACGAGGATCACAGGACCCTTTGTGGTGACGTTGACTTCGAATCGCGTCGGGCTGTATTCCATTCCCCATGGTACTGGTACTTGGACCCAGCGGTTTGTGACGGTCCAGCCAGTGTCGAAAAGGCGGGTACGATCGAGGTGATTGAATTTGTGCAGGAAGTCGTCGTCTATTCTTGTTGTTAGCTAAGAGAGAAATCACAAGAGTATAGTTTTTAGCTTACATGACATCCAAAAAGCACCGTCGTCTCCGAAGCGATGATCCAAGAGTGTCATCCATTCGGCTGTCCACTCTTTTGAACCATCGCTCCAGGGACCGGTCCACTCGGTGGATCCCCATGGGTTTCTAGAAAAAAGACAATTAATATCCGATTAATATTTCGAGCACGGAAGGCCATACCTAATCAAGACGAATCGCTTTCCTTTCACCTCCCTCGCCTTAAGGACCGAATAAGCATGTCCCGCAATAATTCCGGATCGATCTCCTGTTACACCTCTCCCCCATATATAAGCCGCAAACAAGAAATCTTTGTTTACCAGAACAAGCTCTTCTTTCCAGAACCTCTCCTTATCCAGGATATCACAAGTATACAACTCGCTCGTAACACCCCCGGTCAAGTCTTCCACCCCCTCACTACACTTTGTGTCAGTCAACTGTCACCCACCACTACTACGCCGGGAACAGGAGAGAGAGGAGTAAAAGCTTACCCAGTCCAACCTCCCTCAATCGCACCGTAATCGCCATGAGCCTTAGCATACGCCTTCTCCAGTAAAGGTAGCCAAGTCTCATTCTTATCCTCACACTTGGCAAACAACAATGCCTCAGAGCCTTTGACAAAAGTCTGGTTATACTCCTTTTCCTTTCCCCTGTATTGTACTTGCACCTGCCACTCGGCGTCGTGGTACTCCCGGTACTTGAGGTATAATTGGTCATCGACGATAGTGGATATCCACTCGCCGTCTAGCAAGCCGTCATTAGCCAATTGATGAAAGAGTGATCAGATGCATCCGGTTTAGGGCCAACATACCGCGCATAAAGATGAATCCATAAACGCCCACCTCTACAAAATACCGGTAAGTTAGCGAGTAAATTTGTCAATTAATTAATTGCATAGTCAACATTAAGTAGGGTTAGGGTTGGTGGGAACCATACGTTCATCCCTCGCAACACAAACCTTCTCGACCAGGCCCGACACAGTTGTGAGTATTGCTACCGCCGCCATGAACCAGCAGTCACCCGTCTTGCCATTGCCATGCCAATCAGTTACATCACAGTCGGTAGGTTTTCGGTAAGCAGAACTTACAGCTCCCTGATGGATATCGCCTATCGTTACCCATTCCGATAATTAGCACTCATACTTATTCGTAGTACCGCTGCGGTGGCCCGAGCAAACCTACCAGCACTAACGCCGTCCTTAAAAAACGTGGGCTTGTCAAAGATTTCCTATAGCGCCCCCACAATTCATCAGCACCCAGCCCCACTTATCGATGAAGGGTAAGCTAAGGAACAATAAACAAACCTCAACCCTAGCCACCCCAGCAGGGTTCAGCTCGCTCTCTTGAACCTTGGTGAGGCCATCAAGGCAATGCCGTCCATCATTCCGGAGGTCGAAATGGAAATCCCTATACTTCCTGTTCGCGCTTCGGCATTCTTTAGCTATCTTGGCTACCTTAGCCTTGCAATGCTCGACAGCCTCGTGAAAACTCTGGGTAGCAACGACAGATTTGCTTGCTCCCTGGGGAAGGTGTGCCGCTGCGGCATCCGCTAATTTGTTCTTTGGAAGGATGGTCCTCGACTTTGCTCCTGATCCATCGTCGGCGGCAGTAACTGCAGTTTCGTCGGCCTTCTTGACGTCTTTGCCCTTTTGCTCCTTGCGCTTAGTAGACATGGCCGGTAATTTAAACTATGTCAATTGGTAGTTACGGTTGGTGTGATTGAAAATCGTGGCAGTTGGAGTTGTTTCCGGGGAGGTGAGAGGGGAAGATGAGGGAGACCGGTGTTGCTATATACCGACTCACCCCTTCGCTCGAGCCGAGAGCTAGAATTTAGAGATGGCAATTCATGGGGCAGCCACCCCATGAGAGTATTACAGGGATCAGAATTTGTTGGTGTTAATGCGGTCAAGAGAGAGAATGCCGGCCGGAGATGAAAAAAGGAATTTTGAATATAGTTGTTATGCAAGGCGAACGGAGCTCCATCAATTGCTGCTCTGACTCATCTGTGTGAATTGTGCTCGAGCTCCTAGCGCTACCGGTAGTGGAACTAGACTAGGCCGTGTTTATCCTCAGCGTTGGAGGGGCTGTTGTGTAACGGAACTCAAGCCAGCAATCGCATAGATACAAGTACCGTTACATAAAAAATCCCCAGAAATCCACTATCAGATTAGTAGCGGAAGCCGGCCGATCAGCCAGCGATTGGTTTAGTTTGCCATGTCAACGGAATTGCGAATACCGGTACCGCATTCTACCAGTTAACGAGTTCCGGTGCGTCCAGTGGTGCCTAGTCTACTGGTATCTTATACCGTGTTAGGAAACCGTTGATTAGGATCTTTCAGCCCACCATAGAATCCGGAGATTACAAAAACTGCCCGGGAGAGCGGGGATTTCAAGAGTTTTTCCATAGTGTGCTTGTAGAGGAGTAGTAACCTAACAAATCAATCCCATGCGCATCGAGTAGCACAATGGAGAGCAACGCCTGAGGAAGTTGCCGCGCGTACAAGTTATCATATAATACTAGGCGGACATCGTGAGGTTCGAAGCTATGGTAGCCCTCCTAAATTTAGAAAGTTCAGCACTCAAAATAAGCGACCGTAATTATCATGCATCACACACGCACGGTCCCGGGGCAAAAAACAACCCCTGCCCCATGCAGGGTGGAGATTCGGCGTCAGCAACTAAGCTCAGGGCTGCGGAATAATAAGTCAGCAAATCGTAATGCAACAACAACACACACACCAGAACCAAAACACGGAGGAATGGTGATAAGCTTCCTGCTTCTGCTCCAGATACTTTCCACCGTATCATATTCAGTTGTGTGTGCGTGTGTGCGTGCGTGTGTGTGTGTGTGTGTGTGCTGGTAACACAATAACCAGGCTACCGCCCCACGACTTCGTCCTCGCCCTAATTAAGTTACCGGTATGGTTACAGCAACTTTCTTCTTCAGCCCCAGCCTAGTTGAAACGGTGATATCCGTTTGATAGAGGGTTGACATTTGCTGGAGGTTTTACCCCTCCATCCTTCGGACCCAATCCTATCTCCCCGCAGGTATACTGTACTCGTAATTTTCTGACGTTTGTAAAAACAACTAGGTCCGCATATGCAGCGAAGAGGCACCCATCTGACCCCAGCTCAAGTACATTTGAGGTATGGTTTTGGTGAGAAACCCCCAGGAAAGGGAACTCGAAGGTACTTGAATTTAGGTCAGAGTTTTCATTTTATGAGTTGTTACCGTCGATATCATTGGGCCATCTAGCATCTGCGAGCATATGCGGACCCGGTCGTTTTTACAAACGT
>Ga0307509_10000735_pt1 | contig 56112 bp, 65 predicted proteins | sample 10_EM_MG_FD_202245 | JGI IMG/M metagenome (GOLD analysis project Ga0307509, IMG submission 202245) | Populus trichocarpa ectomycorrhiza microbial communities from riparian zone in the Pacific Northwest, United States - 10_EM | ecosystem: Host-associated > Plants > Roots > Unclassified | place...
TGCGAGATGGATTATCGCAAGTGTATTTAAAGACCTGTATCTCTCCGGACTTAGAGAGATCAGACTTCGACAGACAGAGTTTTCAATATACTTGGTTGAACAGTTATCTTCTATTCCGTTCGATTCGGGAATCTTCGAGCTTCGCACAGGCCTAAAGTACTTGGTCTTCTCTTAGTAGTTTCGATATAAAGTAATAGAGACTATTCAATTACTTGTTGGCGTCTCCGGTACTTGATCTCGTTTATACCACCGGTTTGGTTAGAGTCAATACCGATATCCCTTTGCAAGACCGCTATCCCACGGGAAGCGGTTACATTATCAATATAAGTTTTACGTTAGAAAATTCTTTATCACTTTACCTACCTTTATTTTGAGACATTGAGCCTTCCTAGACAATCTCCGTCTACGATTAAAGATTATCGGCCTGAGTTATCTTGCAGGACTTTGAGATAGCCTCTCACCTAACACGCACGGCCTCGTATCCGCCAGCAAGTGCCTGTATATCACTGGCAACCTGCCCGAGGTTATTGTACTCCACCTCCCTTCTCTCTCGTAAAAATGGGACTGGGATGTCATTGTCAACCAATGAATCATCTGAAAGGGGGGAGGAGCGGCCGGCAGCGATATCGTCCAGCCCATCCATCATTTCCAAATTCACCGAGCTAACAGTGGATGGAAGAGCCACATGAGGGGGGGAAGTCTCCAGACCCTGAGAAGGTGTTGAGGGTCCTGAAAATGGGTGTCGGCTGTCACACAAGCCAGTAGCGATATTATCCCGCCCACCCACCAGAGATATAGCCGTGTCATCCGGCGAGGTCGAGCGAGCCACGAACACGGTCAATGCATTACCCTGATGTGGAACAGGGGATGGCACACACGGGGGCAGGGGAGGGGACACAACTGGTCCAGCAAACCTCAGATGGGCACGGGACACTGGTACAGGCACCATCATCATGTCACGCCTAGCATCCGATTCCATATCAAACTCCGTTCCTACAGGGGGGGGGATGTAAATCCCTCAGAAGGATAATAACCCTATCTGAGTCGTTGTCCAATCGAAACTTGGACCCGTACATCTGCCGGTGCCCCAGGAAAACTCAGCCGCAAAAGAGAAGGGGATAACCGAGCCGTAATTCGTCGAAGAGCTGGGGAGAGCAGGCGTCGACACACCAACCAGCTTGACTGGGGAGGGAGAAGGCGAAGGAGCGCCTGTCGAGGGTGCCAACGAGGGCCACGAGGAAGAGGGGACCATAGGGTCGGAGGCGAGGGGGGAAAGGGTACTCCCGGAGCAGGTCAACTGGGAGGCAGCATCGCGAGAAAAAGGGGAAAACTCCTGAGAAGATCCCTCTGGTTTATGAAATCAGGTGTAAAAACCCATTGTAGTGTTGCGATCAAAGCCACAACCCAAAGCACAGCCACGAGCGAGCAAAGCGCCACTAATGGCCATCTCGACTTCTCCAAATGAACGTAGTCTGAGGCGAGTGACCGGCCCACGCAACTCGGCATCAAAACCTTTGGTGCCATTCAGAGACCCCACAACGTGAACCAACATCAGCAGCGAGTAATCCCCACCAGGAGCAGTGTTTATGTGAGGCGAACCGCAGGAACAAGACCGCGTTCACCCGAAGGAACGGTTCGTGCGACCGGATGGGTCATACCAGGAGGGGGAGAGTAACCAGGAGGAGGCCGTGAAGCCATCCCAAACAAAATCACCTGTAAGTAAGGCCAGGCGAGCAACCAAAAAGAACCGCACAAACAAAGGCAACAAACAAAAGTCCAAACTGTCAACTATCGCAGGTCTGAACGAACAACGTGATAGACAAAGCAAGAGAGTGCAGTCAATTTTCAAGCGATAGTAACTGCCATACAGGTAATAGTGGCAGGTCGAGTTTACCCAGAATTTACGGTAATGAAGAAAATAAGAGCATAGAAATAATGGGGAAAACGGTAAGAATAGAGCCATGGATTTGTTTTATTAATTAAGAGCAAGGTGAGGGCAGGGGGGTATGGTGGGGGACATCTGTAGGCGGTGTACTTTGCCAAGCAAATATCACCCATCTTCAACCCCAAAGGATTTTCAACCACCAGTCCAATGAGAATCATGGCTCTATTAGGTGGTAGAGTAGGTGGCTATCTACACATTAATAGAGAGAAAATAGAAATATCTCAAGTTTTCATAGAGATATTAGGGTTTAAAGGTGGGTCAAAATTTAGTAGGAGGGAGGGTAATGTTCCGTGTAGATTAATTACTGTTAATTTCCTTGGTAATGACTGTTAATCGATATTTGCCAAGATATTAACCTTGAAAAAGGCCAGTCTTGGTAAGTTAACCTACTGTTAACAAGCCAAAATGAATGTCCACCTATTCCGGTTACAGAGGTCCCCCACCATAGATAAAAAGAAGTGACATTGTAAACTGCTGTCCATAAAGTTCTTATACCCCAGCGCGTATTTGTGGCAGTGCCGTGGCTGGTGAGAATGTACCATCACAACTGAAGATCGGTGGAGAAGGTACATTCACACCAGCCACAACACTGCCACAAATACACAATGGGGTATGAGAACTTTATGGACAGCAGTTTATGAGACCAAAAAAAAGGTGAACAGCCAAGAAATTACCCAGATAGGCAATATGAGTGATATTCCATGTCTGGAATGCCAAGGAATGCCAAGGAATCCACTTTTTGTTGTCAGAGCGCCACCATGTTCGGGTCCGGGGAATCCCCTGGTCTTGGCAGGTATGATGATACCTTGAAGGAAAGAACTTTCCACTCCTCACTACTCTGTGAGAATTGAAGGGGAAGAAGAAAATAAAATCCCACAAATTTTTGTGTGTGTGGGTTGACATTACCGTGTAGGAAAGTTATTATACTTTTTGAATGCTTTTTCCACGTTGTTTCCATCTAACTTTATAACATAACTTTAGCAGTTGGGTAATGAATGAATGATAGCTCGAAAACATGAACTTGCAATTTCGGTGTGCGTTTTGGCCTGTCTGGTTTTTACCAAATGGCCCCAAATTGCTACCATCATATCTCCCGCGCCACTCGAGGCTGTATATACGACTCGGTATGTTTGCTCCCAGCAACCCTACTATGATACCACCAAACACTCGTCCAAAATACCCGCAAAAAAACCGCAGAAAACCTCACCGAACCCAGCCTGGATATGTTAGACCCGGGCCAGTAATGGGGTAGGATTCATCATCTCCAACAGGTGTTTCTCACCGGCCAGTTTATTATACTGGCAAGCACTCGCCAACGGCAACCTATTATTTAAGCCCAAAATCTCAGGTTATAAGATATCTTACTAGATGGGGGAACTAAGATATCCTGGTCCGGACTCAGCGAGTTTCCGCAGTTTTTGCGGTACCATTATTGTATATATATAGAGTTCGTGTAACTAATCCTTTTCCACAGCTCTAGAGCCAAAAGTTGTAAAATGCGCCAGTACTGTACACCTCCTACCTACCCCAGACAAGAAAAGTATCTGGAAAATTTACGGCAGAAAGCTCCTGCATACCAAAAAACCCACCATTCGTATTTCCGAATATGATGCCTCTTCCCGGACAAGCACAAGGTGACAGACAACACATTATCCGCTCCTGCACGAGACTACTCAGGGATATTCATAAATACATCACTAATCATAAGCAGTCACTCGTGCTGTATAGCACACGCAAGCGTTTGGACGAAGAAGTGGTAATGGTTAGCGGTTAAGATTATTGAAAACCATATCCCTAGGGAGAACAATAAAGATGCAGCCCAAATATATAGCGAAGTGGTTCAGTCCTGCCATTGCAACAGGATCCCTCGACACTCCAACAAGGAATCAAGGGAACAAAGACGTTCAAAGAAACACCACATGGGAAGAACAAAAAAAACAGAAAACAAAAGAGAACACCTAATAGTCCTAACTAGTACCCGGTTTGAAAAGACGTAGAGACCTGAAAGAAGCATTTGAGGGGAGAAAGAAACCGTATGCGAACAAGCAGAAAAAAGCCAAGCCCAAGTAGTGCAAACAATTCTCGAAAGAAAGAAATGAGCTGACGACATACTGAAATGATTGATAATCAGCGGTGGGAACCGAGGGTCTTCAGATACAAACTATGACTGTGCGAGCCGCTCTATTGCTATATCGCCTAAGCATCTATGCTAGCTTTTCCCTCCAAAGAGCTCTATAATCTTGTCAATAGTGATGTTTCCACCACTTATAATAATCCCCAAATTCACATCTTTTTTTCCTCGAGCAATCTTCTGCATCTCCTCCCTGAACTCGTTGCTGTAGAGTGCCACAGCGACCGGCACAGCGGAGCTAGGTTCGATCAAGATCTTCATCCTCTCGACCACTAATTTCATAGCCAACTTGATCTCCTCCTCACTGACGGTATACACACCAGAAACGTAGTTCTTATCGCTAATAACCTCCCAGTTGGCCAACCCAACCGGAGTGCGCAGGCCATCAGCTATGGTCTGGCTCTTCACACTATCCACCCTCCTCCCATCCCTCAACCCCCTCCAAGCATCGTCCGCGCCCTCCCTCGGCTCGGCTCCAAAAACCTTGATCCCAGTCCCCTTGCACGCAACAGCAACGCCGGCAAGCATTCCCCCGCCCCCACAGGGTGTAATAATTGCATCCAATGACATCCCGAGCTCCTCCTCCACCTGCTCAGCCAGCTCCACAGCCATAGTCCCCTGTCCGAGTATTATATGTGGATGGTCATAGGGCGGCACGAGCACCGCTCCCGTCCTCTCCCGAACTAACCCGACCTCAGCTTCTCGCTCCGCAGATGTAGACCCCGAAAAGGCCACCTGCGCCCCATACCCTTCCGTCGCGGCGATCTTGGACGGCGTAGATATGCGCGGCATGACGACGTAGCAGGGTATCTTGAAGCCTCTGACCAAAGAGGACTCTCTTGTCGCGAGTGCGAGTGCTTGCGCATGGTTGCCTTACTTTTGCCGTTAGCATTGAGCTCCTCCGTTGGGGGGTTGGGTTGGGTTGGTTGATTGGAGGGGTGAGGGGCAATGAGGGGAGGGGGGTGAAGAGAGTGAAGGGGGGGGGAGTAACCCGAACTGTGGGTCACAACACCCTTCTGCAGTTCCTCGTCCGTGAGCCGCGCGAGGGCGTGAGTTGCTCCACGAATCTTGAATGCGCCGATCTTTTGGAGATTCTCGCATTTGAAGACCAGGTTGATGTTCGTATCACCCGATGATGCGAGCTTTGATAGCGTTGTAGAGGTGAATACAGGAGTACGGTAGATACACGACTTGATTAATTCGTGTGCTTCTAGCACAGACTCCCTTGTAAGTGGAAGCTGCACCGACGACATTGTCTTTTTTGCTCTTTTTTTTCCCTCTTTTTTTTTTCCCTCTTTTTTTTCCCCCTCGCCCACTCTGCTTCTTTTCAGACTTTCCGACTTTCTTTCTTTTTCCTTTTCCCTTATCTGTCACCGGTGAGCTCTCTCCCCTCTCAGTCTCAAAGGGATGATATAGCAGGGGGGGGATGCAGAATGTGGGGGTGAAAGGCTGCCGGTGGCGATGGTCCAGCACGGACCCTCTTGCCTTCATGCTGCACAAAACAGGGAGGGGAGGTCACAATTAAGTTTTTCGACAAGGGTGTGGACATCTCCTGAATCATCCGATGTCACTCGAGGGCCTAGAAAGAGGCGATCGGTGGTGCGCGCACCAGGCACATTTTCCGCAAGGCTCAGACCCCGCCCAAAAAAGACAGCCTCCATGCATGCAGAAATACACATACGTTACCAACACTGACTTCGAGAACTGTTTCGTAGCACCACTGTGCTCTTAGCACACTCCAGGGACAGCCACGAGACCATGGGAAGTGTAAATGACTTGGTTGATTTTTTCCCCCATTTTTCTTTTTATTACGCGGAGGCAGTACCATCAGTTATGTTCGTTTGCGATAGCCAAGTTAGGTGACGGGAGTTTCTCACTGCTCGTTCGACCCCGTTGGGTTGACGCTTAGGCCAACTGCGTACTAATTACTACAACCGCGGCCACCGCGAGTGGCGACAACGACAGCGACAAGTTGCGCTGACAACGGCACAGCGGGACAACTGCGCTCAAAAACACCGCTAAAAAATAAATTAAAAAAGTAGTCGTAAAAGTATAAAATAAAAAAAGATAACACACGTCAATTATCACAAGATCAGCTAATTAAAAAAATTTTAAATTTGGCGGGTCGGTTTCCCGTAGCGTTATCTCCGTCGCTACGCACTAATTGAGCATCCCGTTGCTGGCACGGCCGGCAACACAAGTTGATCGTGGTTGGGCCTCGTTGGGCCCCGTTTATACCGGCCCTAATCCCAATCCCGGTCTAGTGGATTTAAATATATAGGGGTTCAAATGGAATGCTAAAGAAGAGTGAAGAAGATGAAGGTTGAGTATCTGCAGGTTTCTAAATACTATCACCTTGCCTTGACTTTCAGCTAATGCAGTATCTTCTTTTTTAGTTTGAAGCATGAGTGATAGGTATTAACTAGAGTAAAGCATGCAAGAGCTTATGAATCAGCTATTATGTGTTTAAGATTTCTTTTTCTTCTTCTCCCATGACTTGAGATATGCTCAGCTGATAGTCACTCCTTTGAAAAGAGTATAATCAGAAAGTACTGGTTCTTGCATACTAGCTTTAAAAAAAAAGCGCTATGAGTTTCCTCTACTCTATTAGCTTGATGCATAGCTTGTAATTACTTATATTATGTATCGCTTTTTTCTCTTAATTGTATGAAATAGGTTATTGAAGATCAAGGTTACTCTAAATACCTCTAATCTGTATTGGAGAACAAGAAACTAATAAGAACATGTACAAATCAAACTTAATAAATAAGAACTTGCAAATAACAGTCCTTTTACTTCAATAAGGTAAAAACTTCTTGAAATCTGACTATTTTTCCTTTTTTTTTGGATACTATAAGTATAGTACTAAAAATAATAGAAAGTAAAACTACCTATTTGTTAAGGTTGATTATGACAATTATAAGAAGTAAATATTATAATAACTTTGAAATATCGCAAAATAGCGCCTCATACTACCAACTGACATACTGTCTGATTTAATAATATTTTTAATGTATTGTAATATTGCTAGTAGTGTAGTGAAGCTTGGTAGAATATTCATATACTAGTTCTTGTGATATTGCATTACAGCTACATGCTGCTACATACCACCATATTAATATCTACCAGAAATATTATCTGTTTTCATATAGTGCTATTTTAGCTTATTTTACAAGAAAGCAATGCATTTGATTTATATTATAGTTTAAAATCTTTATATCATAATTTACATACATACTACTACCTGAAAGCACTAGAGTTTATTTTTATAGGCAGACTTAATATTTCTAGTCAATCTTATTAAACTCTCTTACACAATTTAGCAATAGATATTAGTTTCTTGGTTCAATTTCTGTATCTTTTTAGAAGTAGTAGTTGTTTCTTCCATATTTCTACTATTACTAATAAAACATCAGAGCTACTAGTACTTACCCTCTTCCCTCTTACAATTATTACTGTATAGCAGTGCACCAATTTAGTATCTAAAATATAGAGACAATAGGATCTCAATTATCAGCTCAAAAGATGTATAGGCTAGGTTGAAAGGAAGCGCCATGAAAGGGGTTGACGCCGTTGTTCTCTCCCAAGCTTCCGCCGGCCGGGCGCGACAGTCAACTCTCAATACCGTGAAATAATCAACCATAGCATAGGAAGATAAAGAAGAAACCCTCTGAGAAAACAAACTTGGGAACCCTAAAACCAATCCTGTCCTTATTGTATAATAACCTCCTCTGATTGAATAAAAAAAAGGTCTCCCCAATAAACCGTGCTTGTAGTCATTTCTCTTAGCGAGCGTGAATCACGCCCAGCACTCGACCTTATATATCATACATCCAAAGCTCTGACCTCCAATTACTTTTAATGAGCAATTCAAACGCTCCACCACAATTTGAATACTCTAGCGCGCCTACAATCAGCCATAACAGCCCCCCCTCGCGGATTATCTCACACGAGAAGGCTAGCGCGTGGCCGGACCCAGGAGCATACGCCAAGTTCGGGATTCCGCCCAACCCCTTTTATATCGAGAAAACCTTTTAAATACCATGCATTTTTGTGCATACCTTTCGGATACCATCCTTGGCCGAGACATACCATCCAAAAGGTTTCACATTGCAAAAAAAAGCAAACTATTCCCAGAGTGTCAGCAGCTTCTTTAATTTTTAAACAACCCAAATAATTTTTGAAAAAATCGAAAAAATTAAAGGAAAATAGCCCAAAGCCTCTAGATATTTTCCTATTTTTTTCACAATTTTTAACAATAATCTGAGACCTAGGATGAGGGTTTTAGTGATTTTCTTAGAATTCTTGGCATAAATTTCTACCCAAAACACACTACTTTTAAGTGAAGACAGATTCACCCACAGAAATCCTTTCTGACTGTAAGAAAAATTAAAAATCTAACCATTAATTAGGTTTATTTTTCCTGTTTGCAGATTATTTTTTGAACTTTTCTTCGCCATTTTATGATGGGTCAAATGTGAAGTAATTCTTTGCAAAGGTTTCACTTTTTCGATGGCACATTTCCCGGACGATGGTATCCGAAAGGTTTGCCGCTAAGTGCATGGTATTTAAAAGGTTTACCCCTTTTATATCCGTGTGGTAGGTATCGCGTGGTATTGCGCATTATATTGGCAGTTTCATCGGGATGCCCAGGAAAGCTACCGAGCGATGGAATACCGGTATGGGAGATCCGGCGCGCGGGATAGTGGGCCCGAGCGGAGTATTAAACGGAACAATCCCGCGGGGTAGGAAGCGCGCTTGGAGATGGATAATAATTTACGGGAATTTTTTTCCTAGCGGGAATACGCGTACATTTAGGGGAGGGAGTGGGTGGGCTCAGATGGGATATAAGGGTCGTGATGTTCTTCTTCTTGTGGTCTCCTATCTCTCGTTGTTTTGATTCATCCTTTTCACCAGCGGGATCGCCAGGGTCATATCCTGGGGTTATAGATGGTCTTTAGGGGTTGTTCGGGGTTGCGAGAGGACTTCGATAGGATGATGCTATAGTCATTCACCTCGGGGACTTTAACCAGCCTTTTCAGTGGCCTTTCGGATTTGAGTTTTCGACTGTTTGGCTGGATTGGGCATGGTAGTGATGTCCGGAGAGCATCGCCCCTGATAACCCCCTTCAGGAGTACAGGAGTTGACTTCCCTCTCTGGGGGTGTTTAGCTTACCTTGTACATTTTGCTCTCGTCCCATGTCATACTGTTCGATCACGTCTGATGGAGATTAGGTGAGGTTTGGCTGGTTAATAGTGTAGTATCATGCGGTAGGCATAGCGAATGATTAGGTCTGGTATTAAGTTTTGGTAATAAGGAGCCCTCATCCTCCTTCCTGCAGGCTTTTCAAAGGGCGCTGAGCATTCAGCCACGTCTTTACATATTTCTAGTCCATAACCTAACCTCTGATTTAGGAATTCAGATCGAAATGAAATCTGCCTTCAACTGGGGGTGTCAGATAGGGCGAATGACAGCTTATGACCGTCGGCTATTTCAAGGTTTGCCAAAAAACGTCTTCGAAAGGCCTGAGAATCACGGCACTAAGGAGAAACATCTCCCAGGAAACCAATGCGGTACTTAAACTCCCATAGTCGTACCGGGAAATAAAACTCCTCCCGTCATCAATTATCACTGCATTCTGGTGGACGGCCCCTGAAACGTGACTTTCGCTGAAGTCTTGGCACTCTACCCCCCCGCCCTTTTCTTAAGGCTTAAACGAAAGCTTTTAGCAGCAGTGTACCCTAGCTTAGGGCCCTGGAGCCGGAGTTGGGGCCTGGTAGCAGTGCCTTTAACCAGGTTTGGGGCCTCAATGGCATTAAGACAATTGAGGGGGAGGAAACAATCATATCATAAAGGACGTCCAACCTGGCCACGGGGAAAACTAGGATAATATCCGTCCTACGTTGAGAAGTTGGAAACAGATGAACTAGTGTGTCACAGTAGAGAGAAAAACCTAGGCGGAGTCCAGGGGGAATGTCTTGGCTCTCCTTCCCCGCGACTAGCAAGGGTGGGAAGGAAGGAAAAAAGTGCTCTGAACCGTCTGGTCTTGTTTCCATTGGGGAAAAAAATTTGGTCAAGAAAAGTACTATTTTGTTCTCTAACATTTCTTCTTCCCTCTCTAGTCCCTTTCTACTCCCCTCCCCCACCCGCTTCCTCTAGAATTCTTCACATCTTCCAAAATACCCAATGGCTTCAGGTACTTTCACCAGGGTCTTGCGCTCTTCCGCTTCTCGCCAATTTGTCGTTCCCGTACAGAAGAGGACTATTGTTACAGCCTTTAGTGCTGTCAGGGCTACCGTCGCCATCGCTCCTCGTTTCGCTGGCGTGCCCGTTCAGCAGAAGAGGGGGGTTAAGACAATTGACTTTGCCGGTGTTAAGGAGGAGGTTTACGGTTAGTTATCTGTGATGATAATGATTCCTGATTGCGTTGGGCTGTAGGGTTTATGCTAACTTTTCTGCTTAGAGCGCGCGGATTGGCCTAGGGAGAAGCTACTTGTAAGTCATTTCCGGCTATGAAGTGTTGTTTCATGGTTCATATCTTCCATTGAGATATTGATGTTTTGTTTGTTCTTGGAAATAGGATTACTTCAAGAATGATACTCTCGCTTTGATCGGCTATGGATCTCAAGGTTTGTCTCGCTCTGTTGATTGAGGCGGAGTGGAAAAAAAACTTTTTACCTTCCCTCCTCCTCTTATTACTAAACGCACTTTGGCGGGGTTGGACTTCTGGTGTCACAAGGACCGTGCTGATAGAAGAACCTCCGAAAACGCAGGTCATGGACAAGGTCTCAACCTCAGAGACAACGGTCTGAACGTCATTGTCGGTACGTCTCCCCCTAACTTCTCCCTCCGTCCTATCTCTATCATATCATTACAAAAAAAACTAAAATTAACATTCACATCACAGGAGTTCGAGAAAACGGCGCCTCCTGGAATGAGGCCATCAAAGACGGATGGGTTCCAGGAAAGAACCTCTTCGGGCTGGACGAGGCCATCAGCAAGGGAACAATAATTATGAACCTTCTCTCGGATGCCGCCCAGTCCGAGACCTGGCCTGCTATCAAACCGCAATTGACGAAGGGGAAGACCCTGTACTTCTCTCACGGATTCTCGCCCGTGTTCAAGGACTTGACGAAGGTTGAGGTGCCCACTGATATCGATGTTATCCTTGTGGCGCCCAAGGGGTCTGGGAGGACTGTTAGGACTTTGTTTAAGAATGGTTTGTTTGCTTGCTTGCTTAGAGGAGGGAGGGACAAAGTGACTGATGTTTATGGTTAGGCCGTGGCATCAACTCTTCCATTGCTGTCTGGCAGGACGTTACTGGCAAAGCTAAGGAAAAAGCCATTGCCCTTGGTGTTGCCGTTGGTAACTTCTACACTTCTCAGCAATATATCAGCCTGCTACGGGTACTAACGTACTACTGCTACAGGATCCGGATACATGTACGAAACCACCTTCAAGAAGGAAGTCTATAGTGTAAGCAAGCATCCCCCCGCAAAGAAAAAAAGCAACCTTTTGCCCTAGCCAGCCAACACTAACTCTGTACAGGACCTCTACGGCGAGCGCGGCTGCCTCATGGGCGGAATCCATGGTATGTTCCTGGCACAATACGAGGTTCTCCGCGAGCGCGGCCACTCCCCTTCGGAAGCATTCAACGAGACCGTCGAGGAGGCAACTCAATCTCTCTACCCATTGATCGGTGCTGTGAGTCCCCTCCCCTCCCTAAGAAACGCCCAAATAACAATGAAACAAATTAAAATAGAACGGTATGGACTGGATGTACGCTGCCTGCTCAACCACCGCCCGTCGCGGCGCTATCGACTGGACCACTAAATTCAAAGATACCCTGAAGCCCGTCTTCAACCAGCTTTACGATTCCGTCGTTGACGGTTCGGAGACTAAGCGCTCGCTCGAGTACAACTCAGACCCCGAGTATCGCAAGAAGTTCGAGAAGGAGCTTGGGGAAATTAGGGAAATGGAGATCTGGAGGGCTGGGAAGGCTGTTAGGTCTCTTCGTCCTGAGAATAACTAGATTTGACTACGATACGGTGTGGTAGATTAGCTAGCTCACTGGTCGGTCTGGTTCGGGGGTCGAAATGGCAAAGGTCAACGTGTGTTTCATATTCTGTCCATCTCTCTTGATTACAGAAAGGATGGAAATTGGGAGTGTGGTACTGGGGAGCAAAAAAGTATTTGATTTCTCTGTTTCTCTCGCTCCTTTTACAACAGATAGATATCGAATACAACGCGAGCACGTGAGTGAGTGATTGAAAAAGAATCCATCTCTACACATACCATATAAAGCCTCCACCCCATCCCATCAGGGTTCACGCAACACTCCGGCACACATCGGACAGGTATGAATAGCTTTCGTCCACGCAACCCATCATGCCAAAGAGGTTTGAAAGAAAACACGAAGAAAAAAGGACCGCACAATCTGTAACACCGGATCCAGAGTCCCCATATAAAAAGCTAGAGATAAATATGAGATTTGTAAGAAGAGAGGACACAAGAGGCCAAGAATCGCTAATTTTAATAGATTTCGATCATAGCAGAAAAACAGTTTCCATAGCGTAAGAACTCGAATAATCGGACCATGTGCTATTATGGAACGTTGGAGTTGCCTCTCTTGGTATGGTCTGGCGTTTTTTTCTTCTTTTTTTCCTGTCTCGGGGGGCAGATTTTTGGTGTTTTCTTACCCCTTTTCCGGAGGAGGAAGTTTCGGACTACATAGCACATGGTCTGATTATTCGAGGTTTTACGATATATATGGGCGTCCGGGGGGGTAGAGGAAAGAAAAAGGGAAACGAGAGGGGGGCGGTAGATGCGGGGTGGCATCCCCCGCCCCTACCCCCATCACCCTGGTTCAAGGAGAGGCTTAAAAGAAAGTCTAATTGAACATGTAATGGCCAATCAACATCGACAACAAGAGCTGCATAAGTAAAAGGGGCTTTCGGCCGATATTCTCTAGGTAAGCTGGGAGGAAAAAAACGGAAGAAAGAAAAGCCAGTCAGAAAGAAGGAAAGGGGGAGGGGGCAGGTAGGCAGTCGCCCCCGTATATCTATCTCAGAACCCGCTCAAATTGGACGTTCTTAACATGGCCTCCGCTCATCGAGTTTTTGACGTTCCTCTTGAAGTTTTCACGAGTAAGCCGCAAGTCCTCTGCGGCTTCCTTGTTCAGTGGATCAGATGGGTTAGGTTCTAGGAACAGGAACTATTGGTAGAAATATTAGCCCATTACATTTGGTACCCATATATATGTATATATTGGGGAGGGAGTTAACTACCTGTAACCCAACAATAACAGCATTAAGATTCAACACGGGCTTCCAATCCTCCCTCAAGATATTCAAGCAAACGTTCCCGTCTAGATCAATGTTTGGATGATATATTTTCTGAGTGCATTTAACCTTCGGAGGCTCGTGCGGGAAGTTGCTGTTGATGGCAAAAGTAAAGTTGAAGGAACCACCCTTATACATCCCTAGTAATAACCCGAAAAAAGCAGTTAGAAAACCGACAGACCGAGCGAGGACAGCCAGCTAACAAAGAGCGGGCTCAGATGGGTAAACAAACAGACCTTCATCCGGGTCGATAGTCAAAGTAAAGTTCAGGATATCTTCGGGATCTGGCATGTGCATCCTGATAGTTGGAGGTAAAGATAACTCTGACAAATCTGGCGGGGGGGGGAACCGTAAGCAACCACCTAGACTAGACTATATAAACCACCAACTCTGCTAAGAGCTGTGGAAGAGATAGTGTATAGAAACCTTTCTGAGCCCTCAACTGAGCAGCGGTAACCTTTTTCTTCTTCTGCCCGCCCTCCGCTGCAGACGCAGCCTGTTGCTGCTGCTTCTGTTTCTCTCCGTTAGCACTCACTCTCACGCCAATAACAGAGGAAAAGGAAGGAACTCCGTACCATAGACCAAATCTTCAACATCTTTCCGAGTATGCAAAGTATTCTAGTGGTGAGAACAAACAAGAAAGGAAAGGAAAAAAATTAGATGTAGGAGAGGTGTGCGCGTGTGTATGGTAGTTAGGTAGAGTAGGTAGATGTGTAATACCGGTAGCTGTGGGTTGGCGGAAGATGGACGTGATTATGGTAGTGGGAGCCTTGGTGGCGTTAAGGGTTTAGCAGCTGGTGTTCGTTGGTTGGTCCCGTTTCGTTGCTGTGCTCCCAAGTCCCTTTTCTCTGGTTTGGCGCGGAGTGGGTGAGGGAAGCGGAGCCGATGACAAGAGGAGAGATATGGCAGGTAGGTAGGTAGGCCCGGTAGGTGGGTAGATATTGTTGGCAGGGTGTTGCCTGGTTCCGGTACTATAGTAAGGGGGAGTAGCGGGGTAGTGGTTAAGAAGCAGAGGAAGGGTTGGGGGTGGAAGGTTTTTGGTGGAAGTTTGTTGTTCTCGGAGATGCGGTGGTTGAGTTAGACTAGTTAGGTGGGGCTTAAGGATAGAATGGGCAGTGACAACCACGTCAGGGCCATGATCGGATGTACCGTAACTTACGGTACTGGCAGAATCGGAAAAGGGCTCGGATGGGGGGAGTAGAAGAAGTTTTCTGCTCTCCTCGAGTACTGTACGAGTACAGTACGGTACGGTACGATGATACCAAAAGTAGCTGCATGGTAAGGCCCTGGATGACTCGACAGAATATCAGGCAAGTTCCATGCTTTTTCTCTTGAAAGGGTAATGGCACAAGCCCTTTTGGGCCAAAGCTTAGTGCAGAGTGAATTGGAAAAAAAAAAGATGATATGATAGATAATCTCGAACCCTCGAACTCCACCTTAAACGGGTTTAGGATTCCGTAGTCACCTTCCCAAAAAAAGACTCCCTACAATGTTTGAAAACGTCATGATATGATAGTATCGTATTGCTTATTGCAATATTTTCTTAGCAACTAGTTCAAATCAACCCAAACGTACTGTACTTATGAAACCCTGGACTTAACATTCATGAGGAGAGATTCGAATCATGTCATCACATTTTCTAGAAATACCTCCTTGTGTCACCAAACAAAACAGAAAAGCGAATCCAATTTCTCTCCGACAAAAAAAAAAGTAACTGACCAATGCAGTATAGCCACTAAACGAACAGAAAAATGACAAAGGAATGCGCAGTGTTGAGAAATGACTGTGACAATCCGGCGGAAAAGAGGAGAAAACTCCCAAATGAAACATAAAGGAAAGAACCAAATAGTTGCAGACACCGACACCGCCATACTGAGTCTCCTCTGCCCGGAGCTTGCCCCTCAATCAGTAATACAATTTCAAGTACTAGCACATATTATTATTCTGCTTTAAGTTGTTTTCTCGCATTCCTCAAATGCCTCCTCGTCGCTCGCATCGAGGACATCGTACTCATCGTCAGTCAAGAAGCTCTCAACCTCATCCCCAAGGGAACCGACATCGACTTCGCTCTCATCATCGCCCATTCTCGTAGAGGTTGTGCTCATTGGGGTGGATACTGGCATATTCTCACCCTTCAAACTTACACCAGCAACTAGATTCTCAGTTGACGCAACGGGGCTTTCGACTGGGAGCTTGGGGAAAATCATCTGGGAAGAAGCCTGCGAGCCATTGTTGGCGTGCTCAGAAACATCCTCAAACTCATCCTTGGACTCCAGCACGGATTGCTCCATTTTGTCCTCCTTCGGCTTCTCGATGGACTGAATCTCGCACCAGAGCTTGTCTCCAAATCTGGATCCATCAGGTCCAACCAGGCGCCAGTAGGTGATCAAACGGCGGTTGATGATGAAAGGTGCTCTAAGGTTAACGCTGAAAGCAGCATGGTAGCCGGGAAGAGTTTGGGTAGAAGATACGGTTGCATTGATAGAGGATCCTTCGTTGTTGTCAAACATCTCGTCACCACAAACAAACTGAACAGAAACACCGGCAGGCCATGCAGAGCTTCCGCTATTGTTCAATATCCATGTTTGAGTAAATTCCTCACCAGCAATGATTTTACAACCGTCAGGGATAGTGTCTCTAACGAAGGTGGCCTGTAGCGGTTCCGGTCCTGGTACCACTGGTTCGAGTTCGGGCCTGGTCGTAATTTCTGGTTCGTCCGCTGGCTCAACTTTCTCCTCGGCAGCTGAGGCAGCTTTCTCCAAGTACTCCTCCACATTCTCAAAAGGTGGTTCGGGCTCCTCCGTAGGTTTAACTTCAGTAACAGTCTGAACCTGGGTAGCTGCGTTGGTCGTGGGAGCGGGAATAGGGACATCACCCAAGATGTTTTCAGAATCCTGGTTCTCCATAGTTGTGACATGGACATTGCGAACCGGAGTCTTCAACTTGATAAGAGGGTGTGATGCGTTGTGTGGGTTTGTAGGGGAGGCCTCGCAAGAGGCACAGAAGTCTGTATCAGGGCACACAGCACACTTATACCTATCACCGACAATCCAAGAGCGATTGTTTTTATCCGCACACATTGGTCCATCACAGTAAATACCAAAATGTTTGACAAAGTCGGTCTTGATGAACCCGAGAGATAGCGGCTCATATAGAGGGACAAAACGATGTCCAGGGTGGTTCTCGGACGCGGTGGAGATACAGCTTGCGCAGTAATCCCAGTCAGGGCAGTTCAAGCACTTATTTCTCACACCATAAATTTGCTATGGATTAATTAGAAGCCATTCGAGTAAACATATAGAGGAATCAACGAACCTTATCACAGCCATCGCAAATGGCGTAGTGACGGTGAGCTCGACCAGGAGCAAGAAGAGAGATCGCATATGGCTGAAGCATGGTTTCTGGAGTAGCCGGCACAAATTCGTGGCTTGGGTTGTGGCCATGCTTGAGTGAAGTGTGGCACGAAATGCAAACATCATAATCTTCGCACACCTTACATGTGACGAACTCCTTACTAGGCAAGTCTGTAATAGAGAGTCAGTAACCATAGAAAAACCAAATATTAGGATATAGCTCACCAACAACGCAACAGTTACAGGTACGACGGGGGGAGGTTTTCACGGATCCATCCTTCTGAGACACAGATTCGGTCGTGCTAGAAACAATGGCTCCCGTGGGAGAAAGCACACGCTTAATCAACCAATGGGTAGAGTCTTTGCAGTGAATCCCACGAGCTACACAACTCTTACAGAGGTCATAGTCCCCCCTATCACAGCATCCGCAGTGATAATGCACGTCCTTGATGCTACTCTCGCAAGAATTGCAATAAATAGCGTAAGTGAAAGGTGAGGAAGTAGTCTTGGTCTCGAAAGTTTCAAATTCCGAAATATCGGTAGGAGGAGCAGCGAATGGAGCGGGAACCGGAGCCTCTGATGGGGCTCGTTCAAGCCTCTCAGTGCTTTTTTCGAGTTTCTCTACCTCCTTCCCTACCTCCTCACGAACGGTTTCCCTAAGTTTCTGAAGATACTCGTCGCCGCTCAAGTAGGTGGAGACAGCATCAGCAACCGTTTGACCGAGATCAGGATGCGGGGCAAACTTGGTGGTGATATCTGCAGTCGCGAGTTCCTCGAATGGAGCCTCAACGGGTGCGAGGGAGACCCTAGATGCGTATGCCGGAGGCAAAGAAAAATGACTGACGTTGGACGGTGAAGGTTGGGTTGAAGGACCGGCTTCTGTAGATGGGACATTTCTCTGATCCGTTAATGTATCAGTGGATGAGGAAGGGTCAGCCGGAGCAGGGACTAAAGGCACGTCAGTGATTTGGCTCGGACAAAGTTGAAGGATATGATGGTGTTTGTACCCTCCCCAGGAACAATAGTCACTTGGATCCTGAGCTTCAACTTAGCTCTCGCAGCTCGGTAGAGTTGCTTAAAAGCAGCGGGCTCAGCGGTATCGAGAACAACATAACCACCAGCGCTATCGGAGTATCTTTCAAAGACTACTTGTTTATCCTCAGGAATAGCGAGAAGAGTGCGAAGCTACAACATTGGCAAGCAATCTCAAGTCAGCCATCACTCATTATTCATCATCTAAGACTTTTGCTTCACTTTTCTTTTCTTTTTCCCTCGTAGCCTCGTCGCCACCCGGGGCCGGGTGGACGAGGAAGAGGAGGAGCCACGACAGGAAAAGGAAGCCGAGACGAGGGGTTATGAAATTCAGAATAGCATTACCTTTGGAAGGAGAACATTAGGACCGAGATCCCTCAGGACGAGCTTGAAGCAACGAGTGTTTTTGTTAAAAGTAACCTTGGTTTTGATGGCCGTATCTGGATGAACGGTGCCGTGGCTAGCCATGACAAAAGAGTTGTTAAGGAGCTGAGGGTGTGGTGTCACGATCAAGAATGTGGTGCGTGGTGAAGGATACTGATGTTAATTTTCTAGATGATGTTTGTGAGGGTGCTCGTTTAGAGGGCAGGAAACGAGAAGGATGGATAAAGGAAGGGTGAGTGGGAAGAGAGACGGAGGAATGTGGGGAGAGGGAGCGGGAGCGTTGGAGTTATGAGCGAGAGGACGGATGGGAGGGTGGGTTATTGGGAGACAAGGTGGCCTGGGGGGTGGGCAGTGTTCAGTTAGCAGAGGGACGGGGGAACAGGGGGGTATGTAAGCATGTGGGGAGGGGGGAAAGGTCCGTTCTAAAGAGGAGAGGCTAAGATCTCCAGAGTCATAACCCCAACCAAGAATAGACTACCGGTAGAAAAGGAGGAAAGAAAGAAATATAGCATACGGTACATTCATTCATCCGTACATTCATTCATTTCTCAATTTATTCAATTACGGGCAGAAAAAATGGAAAGAAAAGGCGGAAAGAAAAGTAAAGAAAGAGACAAGCAGCCTTGAGCCTATCGTCCCTAGGCTCCCGCAACCACCGAGCGATCCTGTGTAAGCGGTCCGGCAGGCTTACAGCTACAGTATCTGCCAGAGGAGACTGCCCAGTGAATCGATCCTACAAATCCATCGCCCAGCACTGTGTACGAGTAGTAGCTACTTCATCACACCAAACCGACGGCAGGACTTCGCACTCCAGAGGCAGCACAATGGAAATTATAATATTGTGCTTCCTTTCGGATCAAACGAAACCATCACTTCTCCGATTCGACTGCCATACAAGAGCAACCAATCAGCGATTGCCATCTCCGCTTTATTCAGGCTACAGCGCTGACGAGGGGTCCCCTCACCCTCACTCACTCTCAGACTCCTTCTCGACTGGGAATACCGGTACCGGTATGCTAGTTTGTGTGTGGTGTATGTGTGGTGCAACCAGAGTCAACCCAGATCGCACCCGTTCTCTAAAACTACTTGTGCCCACCGACAGTAGCAGTTGAACACAAACGCCAGTATGATAATGGTAGTCGTCTGCCTGTGGTACTCGTATGGTGTTGTATCTATGATACAACAATCACATTTTGAAAGCACGGGTCGGTGGACGAACCACAATCATCCCCCCGTCATAGCTTACCTTATTCTACGAGATGGTAGCAACAATCGAATAATAAAATTCCATGATGGGCACAATCCCAAAAGAGAACTCTGTAGTTTGCCGAAAAGCCACCGAAACCAACCACACGATGAGTTCTTTTTATCGTGCTGCCCTTCTTCCTTCCTTCACTACGGTACTGCCACAGACCACGGTAGACCACGCAGGTTAGTCAACTCACGTCTACAGCAACAAAAACCCACCAAAGCATCCCGGAGTGTGCCCCTCCCCCCCCTACCTATCCCGTAGCAAACAAAAAACCTCTTTAGTGGACTGAATCGCATCCCGGAAACTTGCATCCCCCAAGAACGTTTCACAAATCCTCGAAAAGGACGATACGTTTGCAGCAAAACGCGCGTTAGTGTCGCCACCCATCGTTATTCCCTTTTCTTCTTCTTCTTCTCGTTTGGTTTGCTGCTTAGGCTACTCTACCTTGTGGTTGGTCGTGGGTGGTTGGGTGCTATTCCTTTTGGATGTTGCGGCAACGATTGGAAGGTCTTCACTTACCATATTTGAGTTTGGTATCATACCGTCGGTGTTGAAGGTAGAGTTGGTGGCTGGCGTGCCGGTATCGTATCGGGCTGGCTCCGTGTGGAAGTCTGATGCCGTAGTAGGAGTTGATGGTGGCTTCATAGGGAAATACCGGTATGGTAAGTTGGTGCCGTGTCACTGTAGCGATTACGATTACACTGGTTGGGGGGTGGTGGCACAGTGGTACGGTGGTCTAGGCAAAAGGATACCTGCAGAAGGTACTCGAAGGCTACAGTATCACTATTCTTCTTATTCATCTTCAGCTTCTTTTTCTTCTATAATTTTCTTCAATTCGCCCCTTCCATCCTTTCCTTCCCCACCCCCCACAAATAAAATCGCCGACATTTAAAATATAATGTATATTTTTCTTTTCATTTATCTTTTCCATTTCCATACAATTCCACCACGCCCCAGCCATTCCATCCAGAAGCGTAGAGACGAAAAAGAAAGAAAAGGAAAAAAAACTGAAACTGAAAATTGAAAGCTAGCAAAGCCCACGATACCGGTACAGTACGTACTCCCCCCCTCCCACCAACTAATCAACCAGTCAGACTACCAGAACCGCGTTGGAAATAAAGAGAAAGAGAGAGAGAGAGGGGAGGGGAAGGATGGAAAGGAAGAAGGGAAGACAGAGGGAGGAGGGAAGGAAAAAGGAGGATTCATGCTTCTATTGCACTATGCATATTCAGGGGTTTCCCTGTTTGATGACTTGGAGTGGAAAGCAAAAAAGAGAATAAACAAAAGATTAGGGTAGGAAGACCAAAGAAGCAAAGTTGCAAGAAAGGAAAGAAGTTGATGATAAGTGATGGGGTGGTGGACAAATGACGAAGCCGCAAGACGAAAAAATAAAGAGGTTATTCAAAACACTCCCAGAATGAATGAGAAAGAGATGGCGATGAGAAAAAAAGAGGTGGAATAATGATAAGTATCATAAGAATTTAATGCCTTTTTCCCCTTGTCGAAAAACCAAAACGACGAAAAAAATAAAAATAACCAGGTGAAATACATAACGTGGAGAATTATTATTCTCCATCCTCTTGGAAACAAATCCATAAGTGGCCAATGGGCGGCGATAGTATCCGTGAGCTCAGGGCCAAGATTGTATAGCACTAACATAGGATAGAATGAGAATTGATGGTTATGAAGAAAAGTCGTACGAGGCTGTCCTGTAAGTGAAAGTACTATGAGCCGAGCTCTGAGACGAAGGGAAGGAAAAAAATAATAAAAGAGCAAGGCAGAAACCAGTACCAAAAAGCTAGCCACCATGAGCACGGAAACAATTATTAGGAAAAAACAAGTAGAAAAAAGTGTTCCGTGAGTTGAAATGAAAGCCTAGGCATTCTTCTAGTTCAGGCATCTACTGTGTGTAGAAGATGGGATGCTGATGCGGTGTTTGAGCTCCTGGGTAGAAGTACACCGGTCCTGGTCCTGACGCACCATTCACAGACCCATCCGGGGCAGGGGTAATTGGCATGCCGGGGGTGCCGGGGTACCCAGCAGGCCCTCCAGTTGGATAAGTATAATATTGATTGGGATCCCAAGTAGAATAGTATACCATCCCGTTGCTTTCCTGTGCGATTGTTGTGGGGCCAGTAGGTGGGCCAGTTGTCACAGCAACAGGCTGAGCAGGAGCCTGTTGTGGGGGTATTATAGCGTAATGGTTAGTAGCACCGCTTGGCATGGGCGACGGCCCTGAAGGGACATAGGGAGGGGGTGGGTGAAAAGCCCGAGGGTCGTGGTGGTGTGGCGGCGGCCCATGAATTGGGTGCATTTGGGCGACAGGGTGGGGTTGCGGGGGATACGAGTAGTACCCGGGTTGAGGATACGCAGGGTGAAACGCTCGAGCATGAACAGCGGCCTCAGGAATATGAGAGAGCGGTGTTCCAGAGGTTTGGGATGGGTATGAAGCTTGTCGGGAATGGGCATACATGCTCTGAGGGGCTCCGGGAGTGGGAATATTTTCCGGATACATATGCCCACCGTAAGACTGAGGAAAGTGCATAACAGCCGGAGAGTCTATCTCGGCAACATTGACAGCTTTCTGAGGCCGTGGCTGATGCATTGGGATCTTTGGAGTAGCCCGATGTTCACGGTATGCGACGGGGTTAGGTGTATATGATGGTGGCGGGTGCTGCGGAACAATCTTTGGAGTTTGGGCTTGGGGCGGTTGTAGAGGCGCCATAACTTGAGGATGGACCTGTTGTTGTTGTTGAGCTAGGTGCTGTTGAGGTACAACTGGGAGTCTGACGACGGGCTTAGCTGGTGGCTCTTCCTCTCCAACCGATGGTCGAGAGGATGATTCCACATGACTAACAATGGGTGCTGTAGGTTGGTGAGGTTGAGCCGGGGGCGGCATGGGAGGTGTGAACTGCGGCTTGTGTTCGAACTGTAAAGAAGATCTTCTGGACATCCCAACTGATGGAGAATATCCATTCGAGCCACCATAAACACTCCGCCCCTGAGTGTAGAATCCACCTCTACCGCGGCCACCACCTCTTATATATCCTGAGCCACCTGGCCTCATCGCTCTTGGAATAAATATAAATGACCGAGTGGGGCTCGGATAAATGTATCTAACCGGTGCATCTGGGAGTGCGATTCGGACGGGTTTGTCTCGTCGAAGCGGAGGTCGGTGGTAGGGTAGCCTCGTGTACACCTTGGATGGAACCTCACTAAATGTGATGGGCGCTTTCATCCCTGGGAAATTGACCTGAATTTGAACATTTCCTTTATAAACGGTTCGTCCAAAAGACCGTGGTGGGTCTCCATTTCCTCGCAGGCGATTATTAGGCGCAAACGAGTGGTTACTTTGATGAATGGGCATTGAACGGCGGTGATCAGTATGAGTTTCCTCATGCATATCGTGCTGCCACTGAAGTTCAACGGGGGCATTGTGGTTCATATATTCACTTTGAAGAAAAGTTAGCCTAGCCAGCCTAATATGTCAGGGCGTCAAAGCAAAGAGGTTATTTCCACACACACACACACACACACACACACACACACACTAACGGTAACATACCTAGAGAATCGACCACTTCTTCCAGCCCTTCCGCCGCCTCTCGCAAAAGGTCTGAATCCTTCAGCATGCCTATGATCGTGCAAATAAAAAGCACCTCTGTTGGGTACAAACGCAGGATCAGCGTCTCTTCTCTTCTTATATTCCTCATGCTCTCGTCTCCTTTTCTCCTCCGCAGTCTCGTGAGGCTTCTCCTCAGCTTCCTGTGACTGTGACTCCTCCTGCTCCGTCTCTTCGTGACTCACTTCCTCCTCTGTAGCCTCGTCCTGGGGATTCTTGACAGGCGCCTTCTCTACCTCGTCATCCTCCCCCATCTCGGAGAAATCTACCTCCTCAGCATTGTCATCCTTCCCCCGAACGCCATTCATCATAACGTCCGTGTCCCCATTGTCAGTGTGTACAAACTTTGCCTTTCCGCCACTCCTTCCATTCGCCCCTGCTGCTTTACCCTTATTCGCAACTTCTCCTTCATCTAAATCGTCCCCTTCTTCCTCACTGAGGGTCCCATCCGAAGCTGCATCCTCCTCCCGCTCGCTTTCGCTAAGGCCCGAGTCATCAGTGTAAGAGTCCTCAGCCCCTAGCTCCTCATCCTCCTCATCCTCAGGGCCACGACGGCGAGAAATAATCTTGCGTCTGCTCATCGTCGTTTCTGTTTGACTCGTGAGTTATAAAAGAGGGGAAATCGAGCGAGGCTTTTGTAAACTGTTCTCCGGGAATGGAGGCGATGGGAGGGGGGACGGGGGGGGGGCGATAATGGCACAACAAATGTTTGTTTTCTTATGGCGTTGATTGGGCCGAGGTGAGAAAGGGCAAAAGAGACTCGAGGTTCGGTGGGAACTTTTGATCTGCTGTGTAAATGAAAAAGGAAAAACAAAAAAGTTAAAACGGGGGTGACAGCGCGAGTTTTTCCGAGATGGCGATTAAGAGAAATTAGAAATAAACCGTAAATTCAAAGGGATAACGTCGTGGGCTCGTCAAGTCGTAAATTCAATGGGCAAAAAAATGGAAATGAGATCAGGGGCAGAATGGAAAAAAAAGAAGCGATGGAGATTTTTGGCGACGGTCGTCAGAATTCCGAGATGGCTTCCGGATCTGTGAGTGGAACTTTTGCGGAAGATTTCGACGGTCGAGGAAGAGGAGATACACGATAGATGGACTAAATAGGGAGGGAGGGTGAGGGGGAGCAGTAGATAAAAGGAGGGAGGTGAGAGGGGAGGAGAGAGAGGAGAGGGGAGGAGAAAGGGCAAAGTAATGCTAGTTATGATTGAAGAAATAGAAAGAAAAATTGTTGTGGATGTAACGAGGGAGAGCCTAATGTGTGGAAGCCTACCATCAACTCCTTTTTTTTTTTTTCCCATTCCTTCAGTCCCATGTGGAGACTTCGGCGTCAGTGCCAAGCTTTAATCTACAAGTATTGGCAGACCTCTCTGCTTTCCTTCCTTCCGTGAATTCTATTAATCGTGGGAACGGGGCCATTTCAGTACCGTGGTGCTACTTACTCTATGCAGTTAAAGTTGCTGCCTAAGAAGGCTTTGGTGTAGGTGTCATTTGGGGTTAGCAGGGATGAATTTTGTTACAATTAAAGCACTTTAAAGTGGACTATTACCATAAACGAGTCATTGTACAGTAGGGATATCATACGAGAATGATTGATTCAAACACTCACTCATTCACCGATCTAGCTCTCATCTCAGTTCTGGCGCTATGTATGCGAGGATGATACAACACTCTTCCATACAATTCGCCAACCTCTGGCGGGAGGGAATCCCTGAGGAATTTGTACCTCATATACCGTGCTTCTAGGGCATAGCAAGTTGGCCGGGGGAAAACAACTGTTGACAGTGTTGTGGCGTTGTTACTCATCAATTCAAGCTTCAACAAAAGAACCCAATCAAAACCTACTGGGTAGTCTAGCTGATAAAAGCCGGCTGATTATCGTTTGCTCTGTCACCCACCCAAGCCAATGACCGCGATAGCAGCAAAACAAATTTCATGCGAGTGAAGACCGATGATACGGCTTGTATTAGTCAAATCTCTTGTTTATTTGTTCTGCTAATTATTGCTCAAAGTAGCCATCTACTAGAAAACACGACAAGTACTTCCCCCTTTGCACAATTACACGTTTGACTGCAACTCAACGCCAGTAAACTCACATTCTAAGCCAGCCACCAGAAGGATGCTATAGAAAAGCAGAAGAAAAGAAAACAGGCGGGTGCGAGGAAAAAAGGATGGTATTAAATCTAGGTAAGCTACCTAAGAGATAGTGCGAAGGCGTAGAAAGGAAAGTTTTTTTTCTTTTGGCAATGACGGGGATCAAAAGGGAAAGCAAGGAAAGAGGGGGGCGGAGTTGAATCTGAGATGTGGTCAAGAGATATAAACGGGGCCTGGGATCGGAAGGGCGCGGAGAGTAAAACACTTTAATACCCATTTGCTGGTGGCGCGCTATTCAAGGAAGCTTGTCTCCTTCTAGCCACTTCCTTCTTTCTCAACTTTATTTCTCCCTTACGTTCCCTAAGGAGCTGCTTTGCGCCTGCAGTTAGCGCCGGCACATCTGGGCTCAGATTGACTGCCATGAGCATCTCATTGACCTGGGTCTCGCTGTTAAGGTGTGGGCAAGCATTTATACCAGGGAGGTGTGCAATCGAGCAAAGTTGACAAAGCTGCACAGGGATATGTCTCAGTGGGCACTGGCCTGGTGAGTGGGGGTTACCACAAGCTAGGCATTTACCATTGAGATCTGAATAAGACATGCCCACCGAGCCAGGCGCGGTGTGGAAAACGTGAAGCGGAGGAGGAGCCATAGGTGCAATCGGGGCGACGGGAGCGGGCGGTATAATTTGTGTCATTGATGTACGAGACATAGCAGGTGCGGGGGGGGCATCATAAACGTGCTGTGTCGACTGTAATGGATGGAAGTTGCCGACTAGGGCTCTATAGGATGATCCGGAAGGAGGGTGAGGAGGGTAGGGGGGGTAGGGGGGCTGGGCAGTTGGAATATGTCGACTTGGATGCAGGACGTAAGGTGCTATGGGGCGCGGCATCGCCATATGATCAGGGCTTCGGAGGGCAAGTTCTGTTGGAATCTGGGGAATAATGGGTGTGATCTGGGGGCCCAAGTCGTGAGTATAGTTGGCATTTAGAAACCTTTCCGAGGCCTCTCTCGTTGCGCGGTCCTCTTCCGAGTCTGATTCAGGGCTTGGTGAATCGTGAAAATCCGTGTCACTCGTCGCCTCAGGACCCCGTTTAGAAGATAAATCAAATCCCATGCTGTAATCAACCTTCTTGTTTCTCCTCCCCCTCCCAAGTTCCTCGGCTTTGGAGGCTGCTTCTAGCCGGGCCTCCTCTTCCCGCTCCTTCAAAACTTTGTCCCAGAACCCGAGAGGGGCCTCCTCCTCTTGTTCCTGACCAAAGCCCTCCTCCAATGCTGATGTGTCATTAGCCCAGACTCGGGCAAAACTGAAGGCGGTTTCCCCAGTGTTTGTTCCATCTTTCTCACCGACTGTTGGCTCCTCTATGGCAACTCTTTCGAGAAGTTTGTCCACGCTATCATCGTCGTACCGAATTCTTCTCGCTTCAGACGCTTCCCCCCCCTCATCTTCGAACAGCGCCCTAGCTCCAAATTTCAAGATGCTCTCCACATCAACTTCCTCCTCTTCTGTAGCGTCCATCTTTTCTATGATCAAATGATCGAGGCTTAGCTTTTTTTTGCCAATCTGAATGATCTTTTCCTCGGCTGTATCCCTAGTTACGAGATGGAAAACCTGCACTCTCCTCGTCTGTCCAATCCTATGGGCCCTGGATAAGGCCTGGATGTCTTGGTGAGGATTAAAGTCTGGATCTAGGATGATGACAGTGTCCGCCGTTGCGAGGTTAATACCAACTCCACCAGCTCTCGTCGAAAGCATGAATGCGAAATATTCGGAGTTCGGAGCATTGAATGAATCGATCCTCTTCTGTCTCTCAAGAGTTGACACCCCGCCATCGAGACGCTGATATTTGAGATCCAGTGCAAAAAGGAAGTCCTCTAGAATATCCAACATTCCCAAGAATTGAGTAAACATAAGCACTCTGTGCCCCCTCTCTTTGAGCTTTGGTAGCAGTAAGTTTAGTAGCTCCAGCTTGGACCCGGCGTCAACCAAATTTTTGTGTGCGGTTTCCGGGTCAACGTTTTGTTCTTCAATATCCTCGTTATAGAGAAAAGGGTGGCAAAGGCACTTTCTTAACTGCATTAGAAGGTTGTTAAGCTTTGTCCTCTCTGTAAGCTTCAATTTCCCTTTTCCATGTTTGGCAAGAATCGATTTAATGAGAGCAGTATCCTTGGTTAGAATGGACTTGTAGAGCTTCCGTTGAACATTAGTCATACTGACAGGGACAATGATCTCAGTCATTGGCGGTAAGTCTAGCACCATGCCTTTAGTCCTTCTCAAAAAGTATGGCCTATTAAAGTTAATAAGTATTCCAAAAATTATGAGTTCACGCAAGGCACAACCTACCGAATCATGGCATGAAGGGTGGGCACATTCTCTTTTGTGAGTTCTCCAAATTCTTCCTCAAGCGAGGCTGCCTGTACCTTCGGATCTAGGAACTGTAGCAGGTTGAAAAGTTCCCTCGGGTTGTTCTGCAATGGAGTGCCAGTCATCAAGAGCTTGAAACCAGCGTGATATTTTGCCATCTCAGTGTAAAATTGGCTCTGATCATTCTTCAATCTCTGTCCTTCATCAACAATCAGTGCTTGCCAGCGGATTGGCCTAAGGGTCTTGGCGTCGGAAACGGGCGAGTTATAAGAAGTAACAACAACATGGCATTTGAGATCTGTGGTGCCAGGATGAAACATTTCATATTTTTTCTGCCCCCAGTTAGCACGGTATCACAATAATCTAAGTAGGGGGAATACCGAAAGCTTCCGAGCAATGTCAATGCTGGGGTATGCTACAACTCGCATGTTGGGAAGCCAACGCTGGATCTCCCGTTTCCTATCGACTGTGTTAGTGTTTCATCAAAGGCGCTATGCTAGCGCATGGAGTGCTATACTAACCAATTTGGCACAGTTGAGTTAGGAACAACGATCAAGAAGGGCCACACGTTATGTTCCTCAAGCAACACCGATAGGAACGATATGACTTGAATCGTTTTCCCTATGGCAAATTAGTGGCACTCAAACGAGAATCGGGGCTGAGCCTACCTAGTCCCATCTCGTCTGCAAGAACTGCGTTCTGGCCTTTCCACCACTTGTAGTATAGCCAACTGTAAGAGCATTAGCACATGGTAGATGAGGGCTTGAGATTGGTGGATTGTGACAGCTTACTTGAGTCCCTCCATTTGATAATCCATCAGAGTTCCACCTTTCACGTATTCAGGCTGCTTCTTTTTTACAAGCTTCTGGTCGAAGTTGAGAGAGCGAGCCTTCTTTATCCGATCAAGAATCCCTCTTGTACCACGAACGTAAAATCCATGGATATAATCTCCGTAAGCTTGCTTCCATTCCTCCCATCTCTCTTTCTCATTCTCTTTGGGAGGTTGCTCCCAGACTGCCTCTTCGTATCCCAAGCCTCTGAATTTGACATAAGCTTTAGTCACGTCGGTTATCCTCAACAAGTCGAGTTCTGCATCATTACCCACTGGGACATAGGAATCATATTCGACGTCCAAGCAAATTTCTATCCGAAGCCACTCCTCAGGAACAGCCTCTTCAGTCGTCATACAAAGCTTTGGACCCCTCTTGATGAACCCCGTATGAAGCAAGGGGAAAGCTCCAGAAACCCATGCCCCAGGTAACCAAGTGCAGCGGAAGTAAGACTGTTTAGCAAACTTGGCTAGATACTCGCGCTCATCTTCAATGAAATCCGTATAGTCGATTAGCTCTGGTTTCATCTGTCTAGCCTGCTTGTCAGAGGGACGCCATGCGAGGATGACGTCGGCCTTCTCTTTGTGTTCTTGACATAGGTCACATCTCCATTCCCGCGAATACTCCTCCAGCCGATTTTTAGCAGAAGGTTTGCCGACACTCTCAGCACTAGCAGGTAGATGGTTAAAATGCCACGCCCTTCGGCATCCACGACAGCGAAATAGGACGTTCTCAGGGTTATAGAGCCGCTCCGAATCAACCTCAACGTCAGAAGCCTCAGCACTGGCATTTGCTAATGTGTCCTTTTTCTGGGTAGACTTGTTCTTCAGATCCGAAAAGGGCTGACAAGATTTCCCTGTGATACGGCATGCTGTGCACTTATCCAGATACGGCGCAGTAGGTTTCTTAAGCCGGGTCCTTCCTATGCAGCGCTTACATTGCAAAACACGGTTTTTGCCGGCCACCTTAGTGATAAGATGCTCGCGATTATTACGAGGTCCTAAGCAAAGTTGGTGATAGGTGTAAGAGCAGCCCTGGCAATATACCAGGATGCCCCTTGATCTGGAGGTGCCGTGGTCGAGGCAAATATCGCATGTACGGTCGTGAAACCTAGCAAAATCTCCGTGTTTGTCCAGAGACGGGAATACCTCTTTTGCACGTACAACTTGGGTTTTCTTAGGCTTAGAAACAGTGTCAATGTCCATGAAATCGTCATCGGAGGCATTTGGGTCTGGTTCTCGATACATATTCTTGCGTCCTGTCGTCCGCCCGGAACGTCTTTCAGGGGGGCCGCCGTTGTCATAGTCGGAACTCCCGTATCCCGCTTCCCTCACACTTCTGGGCCTCAATGACACTAGACCTCGGCGACGCCTGCTCGGCGGGGGCTTTAGATCAGAAACAATGAGTTCGTCGTCATCATAACCGTAAGGAAGCATCTGGACCTTTGAAAGTCCGGTTGACCTGGTATGCCGACCACCGCCTCTGGCCCGGCCCCGAGACTCGGTGGCCTTGCTGGTGTCCTCGTCTTCTGAGGACTCTATTCCTTCAGCTTCCCGCATGGATTTTCGTTGCTTCGCAAGTAGTGACAAATTCCGCTTCCTAAGTTGGCGGCCCTCAGCAGGGGATGCTGATGAATTGTTATCACCCCGGGGGGCTTGGTCAGAGGAATTCAGTTCGGCATGTTGCCCAGAACGTGAGGGGCTATGGGCATTCCTGGGGGTAGCGGTTTTCCCTAAGTCCTGACGACCCCGAAGACTTGATGTGGAAGTATCCCGCCTAGAGCTTGTCTCTTCAGAACTCGTCGCACCGGGCGAGGTACCGTCCTGGTTAACAAAACCCGCATAAGCTTCTTCCCAATTATCGTAGCGGGCCAGTTGACTGTAGGGCATCTACCAATTCGATCTGCGGTTAGAATCTCTCACCAGAGGTTGAATAATTTTCCAGGAAAAGAGATTCACCATAGCCCAGCTACCATCAGCAAAGTTTGTCTTGCAGTGGATCACACCCTTAATTTCCACTTCTCCTCGGATCTTCTTGATGAGTCTTTCTTCGGGAAAACTCTGATAGTCGTCAGGGCTGAGCCCGAGAGATTCGAGTGTAGGAAGATCAATGGCGAACTTCCGCTTGACATGACCATCTGAGGCCGAGTCAGGTGCCGCCGAAACCGGTGTAGACGCTTCGCCTGGAGCCTCAACCCCATTTTCAGATTGATAAGACATCTCAATGTCACTTTCTGCCGTCAATGGCATGGCCGAATTGTTTGTACTCAGTTTCGGGGAGGACGCGTTGGCGGTGAACAGTTGAGGGAAAAGCAAACGGATAGTAGTGTGAAAAGAAAGGATACTGAAGACAAAGAAAAAAAAGTTGGTGAGGAAGAACTTGATACCGTGGTGGTGGGGAAAGGAGGACGGGGAGAGGTGAAGTTAATCAAGAAAGGGGGCGAAGGGTATGCCTGGGAAGACGCGACCTAACGGAAAAGTGACAGAGGGCAAGGTGTTTGGTTGACGAGCACCAGGAAGCAACACGAGATGGAGGCTCTGGGCGATACGCGACCTGCGTTGACGAAAGGTGCCACAGGCAGGGGGTCCATCGCTTGGTCAGCAGCCCGACGAATTGGGGCTTAAAACTTTTTTCCCCCCAATAATTTTCACCCCACCGTTCCAGCCCAATCAGAGGTCTGGCGCAACACACTGGAAACAGCAATGAATACCTCTCAATTCGCTCGACTATTGCATAAAACCCCTACCGGAATACTCTGCAAGGCCCCGCGCCAATCGGTTTCCACAGATTCTGCCATCAGCCGTGGTCTCCGTCGTTCAGTTGTTGCTGATCGTTACTATGACCGTCAAAAAGACATCTCCGGGCACGACTATGACACCGAGCCTGCGAACTACCAAAATTCCCATCTCCTTAATCCCATGATCCGACGAGTTGCCGCTAGAAGAGAGGGGGAACCTGAGGACGATTACTTCGAACCGGAACCAAGACCGGAGCTGTCACCTAGACTTGACCATGAACCCCCTCAATTCGGTTACACTCCTGCCCCTCGTCGATATATACCAAAAGTAAACTACGATGCAGAATGGATATACGGCACCTCTGTCGTAGAGGCTGCTCTGAGATGCAAACGAAGGGAACTGTACAGACTTTACGTCTACGCTGGCGACAACAGAACACCCGCCGCCCGGGAGCGGGATCGGGATATGAAGGATCTGGCACGGACCGCGGGCGTGGAAATTGTCGACGAGGAGGACATAGGGAAGATGGATAGTATGAGTAACTCAAGGCCGCATAATGTAGGTACGCTCCGCTCTGGATCACCACCTCTTGTCGAATGCTCGTATGAATTTGCTCAAGCTGGCAGTAAAACTTAATTGACCATCATGTAGGGCTATGTCCTTGAATGTTTGCCTATAAAAAGAACCCCCATCATAGCACTCAAGGATGTCCAGGAAGATAAAAATTTCTTTACACTGGAAATGGCCAGACATTACTTCGACGGCCGGCCAGTGACCGAACACTATTACGATAAGATTCGCTGCAGGGATCCAAAAAGAAGATATCCATTCGTTCTCATGTTGGATGAAATAGTGAGACCCCCCGCCCCCGCAGTCCCGGATTGAATAGTTTACTAACCTGTGCGCCCACCTGCCTAGTCGGATCCCGGGAATATGGGAGCCATCCTCCGCTCAGCCTACTTCCTGGGTGTAGATGCTGTGACCATCACAACCAGAAACTGGTAATATACACTCAGCCCCTCCCCATATCACATCTTCTAACATTGGACAACGACTAGCGCCCGCCTCTCTCCCGTCTGTCTAAAGGCCTCCGCCGGGGCCGCAGAACTCCTCCCAATATTCGAGCACGCAAAAAGCGAACGTATGATAACCCAGTCCACGGAAAACGGCTGGACCATCTACGCCGCCATCCCACCGCCAACGAAGAACCAAGCCCGTAGAGATCGATACGTCTATGCGTCCGAAGTGGCTGAGGCAGTTAAGGAGGGTCCCGTAGTGCTGCTCGTAGGCAACGAAGGAGAGGGTCTCCGGCCATTTCTAAAGAAGCTGGCCAAGTTTTGTGTTAGTCTAGAAAAGGGGTCTGGTACAGATAGTTTGGTGGATTCATTGAATGTGAGTTTCTTCTTCTTTTTCTCTTTCCCTCGATTGCGGTGTAACCATCTTGTGATTTTGGGCAATTGTTGAGACAAGATAGGTTAGTGTAGCGACGGCATTACTCTGCTCGAAGTTCTTAAAGGTTTGATGGATGAGATTTATGAAGCGCAAGCACATTACAACCGAATACTCTATAATTCGAAATAGGTATACTCCCGCCATGTATCTGGATGTTTATAACTGAAATTTTCTGGGTTCCGCTAATATCTAGTCTATTCTAATCTGCGTAGACAACTACTACACATCTGATGAAACCAGGCCCTTCCTGCTAAGCAAATTTTGGAAAGAGTCAAAGAGCTTGGTATAGAGCGAGTGATGAGACATGAACACCCCTTCCAGCATGCCATACTTGTTGGGTTACGCCCAGGGCGAGGGTTATTACCCAGTAATCCACCTATTCCAGTCGTCACGGCGTAGCGGAACTCACACCCCCCCAACTCTCTTTTCTTCAACACTCCGAGCCTAAGATCATCTCTTTCACCTTCTCAAAAACCAATTAATCTTGACTAACCGGGCCGCCGCGTCAGTTGCTAGCATCCCACTACGCTCGCCCTGCACCATTTCTAACAAGACTGGCAAAATATCACGTCATCCGGCCGCGCCCACGGGGCATGAAATAAGGGAGAACAGAACTCTCGATTTTGTCATAGCCAGAATTAGCAACAAACCCACCCAATTAGCATACTACTATAATATTTACCTCCTTTTTTTTCTTTTCTTTTCGAAAACACACGCCGAGCACACCGAGTGATTACCCATGATTATCCACACCCAAATCCCACCACCCATCCACACAATAAATCACCATAAAGAAAGAAACACACGAGTCATTTATCAAGTACCCCCATTCCACTCCCACTTTCACTTTCCGGTATATCATCACACCACATCACCCGGTAGCATCTCAATGAGGTTAGTCTACAGTCCATCCATCCATCCATCCATGCCCACTACTTGCGCAAAAACATTGCCTTAAAATCAGCATTCGACTTCGCCTTCGGTGCCTCCCTGGCTGGCGGCCCATCCGTCATCACTGTGTCTTCGCTCTTCTTCCCGTCAGCATCATCCTTCTTTCTGACTGCGCCCGAAAAGCCCAAGCCAGCTCTTCTCTTCTGCCCCTTCATCTCTCCCGCTCCTGCCTTCACCTGACTAGGCTTGAATGCGATCGCCCCGCCCTTGCTATCCCCGTTATTGGTAGGAAATCCTTTGGTGACCTTCCTCTCCGGAGACTGCCGCATCAAGTCCGCTAATCCCCCGATCTTGATTTTGCGGCCGGCGAGCTCAGACCCATCGAGTGCGAGGGTAGCTTTTCCGGCGTCGGCGACCGACTCATATTCTACGATTGCGCCTTGGTGGTCGGGTCGCAGGGTGACCTTGCGCAGCGGACCATGCTTTTCGAAAATTTGGCGGATTTTGGTGTCGTTTACAGTGTCGGAGAGGTTCATTATTCCGAGCGTCTTTTTCTTGATGTCGGAGAAGGCGGGAGCCGAGGGTTGTTGCGGAGAGGTGGCGGAGTTTGCTGGGCCAAGCGACTTTTGGCGGGGGCGGTCCATATTTCGGCCGGGTGTTGAATCTCCTGTCTTTTCTGCGGGGGGGTTGGCGTTGGCGGCCTTTTGCTTATTGGGGTTTGGGTCCGCGATGCTAATGATGAGTGTTCGGGATTTGAGCTGGGTATTGTTCGCGCCTTCTACTGCTGCAAGGGCTTCCTCCTGTAACCAGACTGTTAGCTTTGCGCCGCAGAATAGGGCTTTTGGCTTACCTTTGTAGAAAAAGTCACGAACCCGTAGCCTTTGTGGGTACCCTTCTTTGGCCCAGGCGGCAAGCGGACCTTCTCTATTCTCCCATACTTCTGGAATAATTCTTGGACGTCATTATCATGTGCTTGGAAATCTATATTCCGGATATACACTTCTCGGCCCTCATATCTTAATGAAAAATTAGTTACAATTCCGGTACTTCGGGGGCGAAGGTGCTTACACTGCACCAGATCGCTCGTGCTTCTGATCAGGCGCCGAGATCTTAGCCACAAGAGACTCTTTGCCTCCAAGTTGTTTTCCATGCAGAGAGGTCGCCCTCTGAGCCTCGTCAGAAGATGCAAACTGAACATAGCAAAACCGCCGATGCGTATTGTACTTCAGACTTGGAAAGCGAACGTCGACGATCTCGCCACACTAAATTTGCCTCCATTAGTCTAGTGATTTCCGTAGTTGAGCTGTAGGAGGAAACTCACATCTTTGAATAAATCTCTGATATATGCCTCGTCGGCGGTCGGTGGGAAATTTGTAACGTATAGGGTTGACCCGGTCCCAACCTGAACCTCGATAGAGTGCCCATCAACAATCTTCAAGTTTTTAGTCTGAGCTGTGAGAACATCTTCCCTATTCTCAAACTCAACAGTCGCAGTTGAAGTCTTTCCGTCCTTCTCCACAATAAGCTTTAGACTATTGATCGCACCGCACTATATGTCACATGTCAGCAACCATTGACTTTATACGATAGAGTGGAATGAAGAACTTGCATCTCTAAAAAACTGTCTAACCCGCACCTCTGGGTAATTCGGCGGTAGGTTCTTCACGATCACGGTAGTATTCTCGCGATCACGCTTTGCCACGGAAGGTACCAAGGGAGGCAAGTGGGTAGCTGGCTTCTCCGTGGCCAGTGTCTCAAAAGCTTTGGATTTCTTTTTGGGCTGAGAATCATCAGCCTCAGCAACACTTCGACGCCTCTTGGAACTGGCCCTAGCTGATTCATCAGTCTGTGGTGTATCTGATTCCTGCTGCTGATCCTTTATTGTCTGCTGCTGCAGAGCAGCTGCTCGCGCCTCCTGGAGAATCGATATTAGTATAGAAAACCATGGAATTATACAGACACAAGAGCCTCTCACCTGTGTTCGCCTCTCCGAAATCTCTTTAGAAAGCTTCCGATACCGGACAGTCGCGTACTCGACGTCCTCGACGTTTCCGAAATCTTCAACATGGTTTTTCCATGTCTCTAAGATCTTCTCAGGCCAATCTAAGGTGCCCCTCCTTAGGGCTGTTTTTAAAGCTGAGCCTGCATAATCTTTATCCTTTGGCCCATGCGAAAGCTCCCAGTGATAGTAACGCAACCAGTATTCATAAGAATTGCCTTGAGTCTTAGCAAGCTCCTTCCAGATTTCCCTTGCGGAGTCAATTTTCTTAGCGAGTGTACAGAAGTTGATATGAATCCTTTGAAGACGATACTCAGGATCCTTTTTGCCAGTTTCTGCGTGCCATGTTAGTTGAATATTTAATTAACCAAAGAAAAGAGTGCGAAATTCCCTACCGGTGACAGCTTCTGATATCCCCATCTCTGCCATATCGAAATCATCCTCTCCGGCATCGTGTTCAAACGCTCTTCTCTTCAAGAACCCACACCAGGCAATGTTAACTTTCAAAACCTCTTCCAAACCGCCCAAATCCAGCATCCCAGTAGTGGTGGCCCTGTGTTTGATCTCAGAAACCTCTTCAAATGGTCTATACGTCCTCTCTAAAGCAATTATGTACTGGGCCCATAGCGTCCCAGACCACGGGCAATGTCTCGTGGCACGCTTCAAAAGTGCCATAACACGAGGACCTAGTGATTTCTCAAGAGCGAAAAAGACGTAGTCTTCCCAAACTCTGGCCTGTTCGCCGAAGCATAGTAGGCACCGTTCATAGAGGGCACATGCCATGTCTACATCAAGTTTCTTCTTCGGCTGAGAGGTTTCCCATTCTAGATATTCTGCCCAGGCATTCCATGCTTCTGCCAAGGAGACTTGTCCGCGCTTGGCGAGACGATCCTCATATATGGAACGCTCATTATACTTTGCCAAAGCCGCAACGTATAGCTTGTTGGTGCTGACCATAATAGATTCATAATTTGCATCGTCATATCTGGTAATGAAGGTGCTAAATTCAGAGAAAGTGTCACTGATTGTGGTGTGAGGGATCTGGAGGCGAGCGACATAGAGGTTTCGAATAAACTCAACCTTGGGGGGGCTAAGCGACTAGTTAGTTTTATCTACGATGACCAAGGCATGGGAGAACTCACCTTGGGTCAGCCTCCAAATCCATCACCATCAAATCGCGATACTTATTCCAAAGCACATGGCTCTCAGCAACATTATCCTTAGTAGCAACAGAGCCCATCTGATAAGTCTCGACAACCAATTCCAATGTAAAACACCCCTTCAAAGCAATCTCCTCCTCCTCGCTAAGGACCACCTTTTTAGCCTTACCCTTCCCAACAGCATCCCCATCCCTCCCTAGAGAATACTGAGATTCGATATATTCAGCATAAGTCTTCCACAGCCTGACGCTAGCAGACTCCTCCTCAACAGCCTTGCCACAAAGCTCCATGACACCAAGACGCTCCTCGAGACCACCACAAATGGATATCTCATCGGCAATCCACTCAGCCCACATAATCTCGTTCAACGGAAACCTCTCGATCATGTCTTCGCGAGCCTTCCGCAGGTCCTTGGTGAGGGGGTACGGCCCCACCTCTCTTGGGTCCGCCTGGTGTGCGAGGAAGCCGCGACGCAAGAGGGAAATATACTCCACGTGGGATTCATATTGATACGGGCGGTTGGTGATGGAAACCAAAAGGTCGTCGATGCGCGTGTAATCCTCCTCCGACAAAGGCACCGGTGCTTCTGCCTCATTTTCGTCACCATCAGATACATCCTCCATAACCGCTTCATACCCCGCGCCAATGCCATCGCCAACAGCAACAGTGGCAGCAGCAGTATCACCATCATCTCCACCAGTCATGACCTCATCCCGAACTTGTTCCGATGGCCCACTCATTCCTGACGCGGAGGCCTCGTTAACTTTGAGCGGCGACTGCCGGGGGTTTGAGGCTGGCGTGGTATTAGATGTGTGGCCTGAGTGAATCGGGGAATTGGAGTCTGTATCGATGAAGGCTGGTCGAGACGATGGACGTGGGGAAGCGGAGGGGTTGGCCGGAGACGAGTAGTCGTCTGACGGCGATAGAAGCGAGTTGATGTCCATTGTAGCCTAGCCTATTTCCCGTTTCCTTTTCTCCGTTTCTCAGCAACGATCAACCAAGAATGTCATGGAGTGGAGGGAGAAGAAAGCTGTGAAGGGAGGAGGGTAAAGAGGTCGGGGAGTCGGTAGAATAATAATAACGTTTCAAATGGGAAAAGTTATCTCTTACACTAGAACTAAACAGATTGAGTTTGAAGAAAGTAAGTCCCTATGGCACCTTTATGAAAGGGTTAAAGGAGGGGGTAAAGGTTTCTAGAAAGCTCTGTGAAGGAGTTTAGGGTCCCAGCAGCAAACAGAAAAGAAAAAGTTTGAACAAGGACAAGAGCGGCCAAGACTTCTGCCGCGGGTCCTTTCAGAACTGATCCTTTTCCGTCAATTTTAACGCACAAAGACGAGCGGAGCAGGGTGAGTGAGTGAGTGAGTGAGTGAGCGAGAGATAGACTACAGGCGGAAACGTCCAATTGGACGCCGTTGTCGGGGAAACCCTTCTTCTTCTTTTCTTTTTTCTTCTTCTTCTATATAGACACCCAATGAGACATAGACCGGGGGATGGTTCCCATTCAGCTTTCTGTCCCCGGGACAGGAGAAAGAGAGGAAAAATGTGATATTGGTCTCAGTAACGATATCCGGTGGCATTCGGTGATTTTCACCTCAACAGACGGATGTCGGTAGACCAAGTATTGGTACCGACTTCCGGCATGTAAGGACGCAACCTGGGCATCAAGTCAGGCTCGTAACGAGGTGCGGTGGGGACATGTTGTCCTGCAAAAGATTGGGTCCAGACACCGCTTGATGCCAGTGATAAACCGGAATAAGGTACTATAATACGGTATCTACTTGTACAACTGCTCAAGTATATATCAAAATGCAGTATGGTAAACCTACCGCGTCCATCCCCCCTCACTATCAACCTCAGGTTCCGAACCCCGCCAAAAATCAAGCTCGTGATATGTTAATTACCAAAGTGGAAGGAAACCTTCAACGCCTTTCGCGAATGTGATTGACAAAAAGCATCTTTCAATTGAACCCGCATAGGAACACTCCCCCTCTCTCTCCCTCCCCTCTGCCTCCCTCCTTGCTTGCTTACCTACTTCTATGTACAAACTCTCTTGGCCGCCGCAGTATATATAGTACGAGTAGATGGCATGCATAATGGACACCCCATAATTCTCGGTTTCCTTCGTAACTCCTCCTTTAGGCCACAGATTTCCGATCGTAATCCACCAACCACACTCGCGCCGAGACTTGCCCGGGGAAGGAAATTAACTTTAAGTTATACTTCAATTGACATCCGGGAATGGTTGAACCTGCATGGTATTATGAAGTCATCCGTACTTGTAATACCCAGGGCTGTATGCGATTCGAGACCAGGTGGTGACTCTCGCTCCCGATCGTTATCCTTTCCCTGCCATTGGGCCTTGGGTTCCCGTGCTGCGGTGCAGTACTAGTACAGTACAGCACACGATCGTGTCCAATCGCACTTTTTTCTCTCTAAAAAAAATAAAACAAAGGAGGACCATATTAAACTTGTTAACACATAATAATATAATATAATAATGTGGAATCCAAGGCATTAAATTTTTTGAAGATTCTATTTACTGCATGACAAAGGAAAGCGGCGTGTACTCGTACAGCTGAAATAAGGGCCCCTAGACACCATTCCCGATATACAGTACCAGAGGCACCTGACAAGAAAAAGAGATGAGAGGGAGAGGAAGAAAGGAAGAGGAGGAGGAGGAGGAGGAGGAGGAGGAGGAGTAGATAAACAGACAAATAGATAAACAATAATCCTACACGCCTATAATCATTCAGGCAATCACTTTTCCCTTCTTCTCCTTCGCAAGTCCCGTCAGCACCATCCCAAGCTCCTTCTCGGCAAAGGCCAAATCATCCTTGGCCATCTGATCGGGGATAACGCCAACCTTAACACCATTGGTCTTATGCAGCACAATCTTACCCTTCCGGAACCCTACCAGCTGCGCATCAACACTGTATCTACCGGTGACGTCGAGCCAATTCCGGATCTTACTGGGGTCTGGCTTCGATTTATCCGAGTGCTTGAGCGGGGCCACCGGTGTATTGACATTCGGCGGGAGTTCTTTTAGAGAGGTTGGTATAGGTGATTTCATCGCCTGGGTAACGAATTCTTGGTCCTGAGGGGATAGGTCAGACTTAAGGATATTAAGCCTTACACCATTACGCTTTAGTAGGAGTACATGGTTTTTCTCGCAGCCGATGAGCATCATCTCTTTTCTGTATTGACCATTCTTGTCGGTCCAGATTCTGTATTCCATAGCGGTGCGCGGTTTCCGGGAGGGTTCTTGCGACTCGAGATCGGTCTCTGCCGGATGAACCTCTGGCTCGGGTTTGGAATTGGGTTTTGGTGGTATATCCTTCTCTTCCGTTCCTCCTCCACCACCTCCTTCCACTCCCGGAGAGCTACCTGAGCTTGCCGTACACTCCACCCCCACCCCCACCCCACTCTTTAAAACAAGCAACGGTTTCCCACCGTGCTTGTGATCCGTCTTGCCTGCACCCTGTCCCTCGCTGTCTTGTTCCTGCTCATGTGTGGGTATATGCTCGCGCATACGCGGCCCCGCACCTCTTTCTACCAAAGTAAAAGATGACTTTTACAGCCTCCGACATCAGATGCGTTACGCCTCCTAGACCGGAGCGGTGAAGGAAACCTACATCTTCTTCTTCATCTCCTTCCACGGCTCTTAACAGACATTCGTCCTCTCCGGAGGACAAGCTCTCGTCATCGGATTCAAAGCTCCCTATGCACAGGCGCCCGTTACGCTGTATCTCCTGGAAACCATCGTTCTCGTCTAGGAGCTCATGATGTTCTATCAGACAGAAGCTGTCTACTAGATTATCGCCGCTCGTGTGAAGAGGAACTTGTGTGAAATCGAGGGATGGCATGGTCGTCGTCGGAGTTAAGTAGGAGTAGGAAGGAAAGAAGGAAGAAACAAGGAGCGGAGAGGATAAGTAGGCGAACAGGGTGACGGCAGAATTTATAGTTCACCTCGTTTGTCAGATTCTGGTAGTGGATTGCCTTAAACGTAGAATGCGAATGAGATCTCAATTTTATCCAAGAAACAACTGGGAAGAAGGCTGCGTGTTAAGTAAACTTTTTCTCAGGAAAGGGGAGTTCTTTGAGAAACTTATATATACCGTTCTTACCAATATATAGTATTTCGTGCACTGTACTCGAGTACTAGTACAGCGCAGCTATTCGTTGGTGACGTGGGAAAACGTGAAATACTACTCGAGCTGGTGCTTTTTTATTTTTTTTTACCTCCTTTCCTCTCCAGAACCTGAAACTTCGTGTTGTGTGGGGAAACGTCAGAGCTTATTGCTTTTTTTTCCTTCTTCTCTTTTTCGGACCAGGGTTGGTTTTTTCTTTTTTTCTTTTTCGTTTCTAGAAAAGCTACGCTTTACAAGGTTACTGGATCCTGGCTTTTTTATTATTATTTTTACCGTATGGTAAGTTACTTGTACCAACGAACCAGATTTTTCAAGCAAGCGAACAACTCAAAATAATATCATATTATTATCGGGGAGGGAGGGAGGGGCGTTTAATCGCCAACATCCTACTCGAGTATTGAGCAAGCCTTGCTGGCCAGTTTCAAAAAACCTTTCCCCTTCCCCGCACAATAAACAAAGTCACGTTTGGTCTATATTAAGGTGATTGGAAGAATTTCTACGGTATCATAACTAGCTAGCGCAACCAAGTTGAAGCTGGAGCCGACCGCCGTAGGATAGAGAACCTGGATAGGGATGCTTCTTGTATGTTACGAATATATTATATTAACACGCTAAGGTTGAAATTCCCCCGTAATAATAGTGTAAAGTGGCCTCGGTTCGGCTGCGGGGTGTAGAAGTGTCCGGTTGATACACATATGATGATATAAACGCTGAGATGTGTACCGCAAAAACTGAGGAAATTCGCTAAGTCCGTCCCAGGATGTGCTACCTCCGGGCCAGTAAGATATCGTGTCGCTCCAGATTTTGGCTTAAACAATGGATTGTAGTTGGCTAGTTCGAGTTGGTAGAAAGCGGCCAATGAGGAACGCCATATCAAGCCGAATTCCACTCCCTAATTGGACCGGAAATAACTCATCCTGGGACGGACTTAGCGAATTTCCTCAGTTTTTGCGGTACTTTTATGTGATATCATGCTTAGTATTATACAAGTACCTCATTTATTTACTACTACTCATTTGAGCTACAGTAACTTGTTCTCAAAATCATGCCAACACCATTTTTTTTTTGGTGAGGAAACCATGTCTTGGCAAAATGCGAAAGTTTTAGGAATATGTACTATTCTTGAGGAGTTGGGGATTGAGTAAACATTTGCATACTCAAGTAGGGAATAATGTCTTTGCTGCTTTCAGTGATTCTATGGATAATTTGTATTTTTGTGAATTTTCTCCAGCATAACATCTTGGTATGGAATCTATTATTTCCGCAGTTAAATTGCGCGTGCCTACTCACTTTTTCAGTCCCACTTGTATACAGGTAGTATTTCTACGTCAAGTGGGAGATGGACTATGCTTACAAAATAGTCTTTAGTGTGGTTGAGCTGGGGCCCTTTTATTATCAGTTTTGTGAAAAATACCGTATCTTCTCATATTTTTTTTAGATACCTCCATCTTGAGTATATTATTGCAAGCTGATTGCTGCCACTTGTTGTCGACTAGATATGACACTTTATGACCCTATGGCATTTTTTTCAAACTATATAACCAGGCTCATGATTGGGGTTTTGTGTCGCGACCAGACTCTAACTCTAACTCGCTTCCAGAGTAGGAAATATTGGAAACACCTTCAGGTCACTATTTTCAACTACCGTTATTTCAGCGATTGGCTGCTAAAATGTTAGGATCCGCGCATGCTTCAAATACAGGCTTGCAAAACTCCATGAAGTGTTGGGGGCCTTTATATCGGCGGTGATACTCAGGCAAGACTCTCCGTGCATCATATTGAACGATCTGAAAGATGGGTGTTGGGGGTGGTCCCACGCCAGTGGCAACAGTCAAAGGTGAAGACTGGTATTATGAAGGATGTCGGGTAGACAATTGCCCTCCTTCCCTTGGGGCTGGGCTCATGATTTCCTGAAAAGGGGGTTGAAAGGGCTTGCCTTAGAATGGCATCAATCCACAGTGCGGTATTATTTTATCTGATAAAAGGAATGGGTATAAAATTGTAAAACTGCCTCCCAAGAAATCAAAACAAGGAGTGAGCGAGGCGGTATCTAAAATAGAGGATCTACTCATTAACCTCTGCTCCGAAAACTTCACGAAGGAAGCCCTTCGTAAACCTAACAATTTGAAGATAGTTTCTGTCAAAGCCAGCTTGACCGCCATAATAGGGGTCTTGAACCTGCTCGCGCCTATTGTCTCCAAAGGTGCCAAAGAGCATGGCTGGGACACGGAATCCAGAGTGTCAGTATTAGGGATGTGGAAATAAGCTCGGCTCTGTGAGGAGTGGATTTACCTTTCGCCTTGGAACCATTGGGTTGGGCAGAGGTTATGTCACGCAGGTTTGCATCCTTCATGCAAGGAGAGAGAAAGAACAGTAAGCAATTCCTGTCTCTTAAGTCCTTCGGTAAGGTTAAGGGAAGGGGAACTATACATCCATAGCAAGTATGTAGTCGAAATCATTGAAATCTGAGGTAGCAAGCTGACGAGCTAGATGGCTCGTATGAATCCCGTGTCTAGCGAGGAGTTGAATGGTGCCTACACTTGTTAGATCGTTGAATTTCCCCTACCGCTCAAAGAGAAAGCTTGAGTCCTTACGAGGATCCGGACGCTCTCCTGAATGATAAGAAGACGTTCCGCAACTGTCGATCTTACGGAACTTGTTTTTGAAGCCTAGTTGTTGGACGGTCCTACGAAAGGCTCCTTCAGCCATTGGAGAGCCTAAGTGCCACGGTTAGCAACAGTGAGGGCAGCAAACGCTAAATAAGGAACGATATATAAAGACTATGTCCAGGGGGAGTGCCTACGACAGATATTCCCAAGGCAGACAAACAGAACGTTAATAGCATCCGGATCAGCATGCATCCCAGCATCAAGATCCTCAACTGCAACTCTGCTGCTAGACATGGTGAGTGGTATGCTCGATGGGAGGAATGGGTTAAAGAGAGTTAACGGCGCTTAGACAAAGAACGCGGAAATGGTTGATAGGGGTGGTCGCTTGTTGCTGGGAGAATAAATTAGATGCGCAGCGGAAATGGATGACATAGGTGGACAGCGGGGTTGAACACCGCGGGGTTGGCAGGGTGGTAACCACGGCAACGGATTGGGCCTGGTCGATTGCAGGGCTACAGTACCGTATTTACTCGAATGCAAGAGAATTACGCTAGACTTGAGGTGAGATTGTCCGTGGAAAAACGGAATAGCCTTAGCCTTCTTATAGCCTTAGTGTGGTCTTGGTGGGGAAAGATCACATCCTAGCGCCATTCTCTTATATTCGAGTAAATACGGTACGGCACTGCGACAAGGTCGGGCAAGAAGTTGTGGAGCAGTTAAAGTGACTTTATGATACCAGTGCCGTATTCAAGGTTAACCAGACAAATATATCCCTTTAATATAATATATTCGTATCAATACAGGAAGCATCCCAATCCAGGTTATCTATCCCTGTCTGTTCATGTTAATACCGCAGGTTCATACCCTGTGCTCGTGCATCTACGCCAAGATTTGATTTCCCCATTTACTTGAGTATGGTAATACCGAGTGTGGGTCGGTTCTTTCCCGCCAAAGGGTACGAGGCTGGTGACAAATGGTGAGCGAAATCGGGGGTGATAACCCAGAACTATGCTGGTTCACGCTTTCCATTCAGTGCATTTCTAAAGCTGTAAAAAAATTCAAAAATTTATGTAAAGGTCTTAAATATCTCTCCGAGTATATACTTACAGGTTATTAAAGAATTGTTGGTCGTTTTGGTATACAACTATTGTAAAATTGAAGTTGGAAACAACACCAAGCCTTGCCATTTCTCACACAAAATGGTCAGAAATTACCCCAGGTGAGGTGAAACTTATATTATTACAAACTGTCAATCATGGACGATCATGAAGTTATACACAGACACAAGGCCAATATAGATATCAGTCATAGCTCTCTTGACAATCCCTCAACCGGTTTAGATACAGAGTTCTAAAGGGCTAGAAAGTAAAATCTGGAGAACTGTTTCACGTATAGATGAAGATTTGGCTCAAATTGCTTCACTAGATCAGTGGCTAGAAGGTGATGGATAGGCTATTCTCAGTGGAAAGCCCTTACACTGCTCATCATTTTGGCACCTGTATCAGTGGTAGTGTGCAGCTAGCTGGAGTGCCTGACCTATAAAGTACCGTAGCTTATGCGGCAAACTAGATGCCTATGGTACCAGTATAATATTACGTAAATATGGAAAGACAGTTCAACATCCAAGAGCTCAATCCACGATGCCTCATGGGCGAGCCTGTATGGGCCGACTAAAGTAGCTATTGTGGGCTCTTTCTCTTTCTGCGCGGATGTTCTTTAACCAGCTGTCAGTCTGCCTGCAGGTTGCGCCACGAAGAAAAAAGTACTAACATCAATTTAGAGACATGATTCTATTGAGTTTAAGGTTCAGTTGTGAACTGCCATCTATGCATTAGTGCACCCGCCGACGATTCCTGCAAGTTGCACACTGGGTTACTGACACAAGAGACGTCTTGAGAAGAAAGGAAACCAAATCTTGGCATAGAAGCACAAGTACTGACTCGTCTTTGCCAAGGATATGATACCTCTGTCAGCATAATATTTGGCGAGGATTCCAGCAAAATATTGGCTGAGGCGCTCTTGACAGACACGAGTGAGTAGATCGTTAAATAGTATGTTGTCGTACTGACTGGTTCTGTAGGGCCTAAATTTCTTCAGGCCAGAAAAACCTTATTTCACAAATGCTCTTTAAAGGCTTACGATATGCTAGGTCCTTATACACACCCGAATATATTACAGCAAACTATAGGAAACCGCAGGGATTGTGAGAATAGCCCAGAAACCAAAGTTTGAAACTTTACCTCAGGGGGTATATTGAGTTCAACCCTTTAATAGACACGCGCACTATTGCCCTCTGCTTAGATAGAGGTTGCGGTTTCTTCCTTTGGGCTTTGTGTCATTGGGCTCGCATATATATTCAGGAAAATGTGGGCCCTGATGCGCTCACAAATGTCCGAAAATTACGGGCACCTTTCATCAATATCCGACCCTAAACGAGGCTATTTACCGCACTAAAAAGCTGTGAGGTCTATGTACGGTACGTATCCTGAGATTGGCGGAAGAGAAAAGAGGGCAGATTTGGCCGTCCCGTTTCACATGACCGTATGCGAGCACTTCCCACAAAAAATAAATTGATGGTAGTTGGTAGCCCACTCTCTGCTGTTGGGGACGTAGTCTTCGCGGTCGTGGAGACGTAATGGTGGATCATTAAGTGGAGCATTGCGAGGCTCGGAAAAGTGTTACGAATCCTTATGGTTCTGAGGGTATAAATGGGGGGTGCTCCCCCCTCAGAGTCGAAGAGAGTGTCAAGACTTGAGATCTTTTTACCCTTTACGAATTTCTTTCTTTCTCTGCCTCCCCTCACCTCCCAAAGCAATAAATTTAGCCGAAACATCAATGATTCAGATTACAGTAACGCCCAAGCCTCCACAAATGATCAAGCGCAATAGACAATCAAGTACCCGGCGAGGCTGGTTCCCCGCGGACTAGGCTGCTGGTAGGTTTGCCTATAGGCCGTAGGCCAGGCTAAGGTAGGCTACTCCGACAAATAGCTTCGGCCGATTGTTGGATAGGTGGACGTGGTGGAGGGAGAGAAGGTTCTTGTTCTTTATCAGGTGCGAGTCTACTAACTAAATAGGATTAACAAACATGTGTGCACAGCCATTGGTTTACCTTCAACCCGTCGTGAGCTCTATACAACACTCAAGGCCGATATATCATAAGCCGAATTCGAAAGCCTATCAGGCTTGATGGGGCCTATTCCTGGTGGTTAGCATCGAGAATAGATCGTTTTTAAAGGTAACTTGATTCCCCCATCTCTCTCGCCATCTTTTATTTTTACCTTTTCACTTACTGCGGGCTTGCCTAGCCCGTTGGGAACAGTGGACAGGCCCTTACCAGCATCATCGGCACCCCCAAAACCAAAGGAACGCATGCGGGTCAGAGTCAGAGATCGAGACCTATCAAACATCAGAAATGAAATTACTCTCGCGAGCTACGCATGGGCATCTCCTTGAAGGATATTGGGAGCCTTGAAGACATTATCAGCGATATTTTGGAGATTATTACTATCCCTTAGTCCATTGACCCCTAGCATCCTGGAAACCCTGTAGGCACCACCGGGCTCTAGCGTCGTGGGTTCCGGGGATGTTTCTTGAGCTGTCGGGGAAGAGCATCCGTCCATTAGGAAAGACTGCCGTTTAAGGGGGCGACGGCATGTTCTTGCAATGCTCTACGGATAGATACATCCCGAACACGGTGGTATCAAGAAGTTCCCAGACAAAGCTCTCCATGAAATATTCAGTGTACCGCGGACGGTGTCCTGCCAGAGGTCCAAGTCCAAACGAAAGACCTACCTGCGGTCCCAGTCCGGCCACTGCAGTCCTCCCCAATTAGCTATATGGCCCCCCAACTACCTGCAAAGTCTGGCCGTGCCTGGCGTTCTTTTAGGAACTGCCATCCGCCCGTCCGGGCCCGAAGATAGACAGACCAGGCGCTCGGGTTCACGGCTCTAGTCCACCCAAGGTTTACCTGCAAGTGGTAGTGCACACCCCTCACGGTGGTCTCCATCTCGAACAATGCTAACTAGTGATATTGCCAGAGAGGTTAGGTACCCTTTATTACGATTTCTGGACCCTGTTAGCATCTCCTTGAAGGATATTGGCGCCCTAGGAGACGTTATTAACGATATTTTAAAGACCATCGCAATTCCTCTAGTCCACCTAGAGACTTACCTGCATACGGGGGTGCGCTCCCCTGGCGGTTTACTTCTCGATGGGCCATCTTGTCGTTATGAGCTGCTGAGGGGAAAAACATGAGAGTGGCCAGGGGAAGGGGGAAGAAGTGAATACAAGGAGGGAACGTCTGTGGATTTTTTTCTCTTTCGGATTCGTATCTCGCTTACCTCCTATATACGGCGATGCAAAAGATTTATATAAGAGATATAACAATCCTTCCCTAACTTGACGTACATGCCACCAAGACAACTAGAAAGTATCAAGAACTCTCTTGCTCGTCGCAATCCTTCCGGAGATGCCAATACAACAGTGGAGTTCCGGTCCCCTTTGCCCACAGCACGCGGATCCATTCTCCGCTCAGCTCCTCAATCATTTACTGCCATATGTACTAGTACTCATATATAATGTCGTATACTTACATATGTTCAATTCTAGACCAATTTAAAGTTTTTCCATTGATTGTCAAGTCACAGAACATATCAAAAACAACTATGTAGTGTTGGGGAATTGGACATATTCGCACTTTTGAATTAGTGGCCCAATGCCAGGCGTCCCCCGTTTCAAATTGTTTGGTGCACTGTATAGACGTCCCGAATCATACAGTATTCCACGGCATAGCCAGGCCACGGCATAGCGAGAATGCCCATACAAATAATCCCTGCCCTATAAAAGTGCAATGGGCGTTCTCGCCTTACGATGGACTCGCTTCGCCGTGGGTGGCTGTTTAGAGTTAGATGTGCAACTCTCTTAGTAAGGCAATAAATTTATGTAGAGACAAGACTATAGTCGCCCACCTCCAACCTTCCATCTTCTCCATGCTTATGATACCTCCCGGGAACATTTAACACCTTACCAGCGGTTATTGCTACCCATTGAGAAAGGAACATGTCGTACCAGTATATTTCGGAAAAGAAAATGGAGTGCCATTAGCGATAGTATATGCCGCCATGCAAAAGACTTGAGAATCCGGTAGCATGCAGAATCTGCAGTCGCTTTTTTCCCTAAATCAAAGAAAGGAAATCTGCTTTTTTTCCCGCTGCCCCGCCGATCGCAGACCTCATTCTTATTTGTGTGGCCTAGAGTCGGATTCTACCACCTCGCAGCAGATCTGATTTGCCCTACAGCCATATTGGGGAAGGCTAAGGTCTTCAGTCTCCCAGTTCCTGTAGGGCAAGATTTCTGAAATCTCCTGCTCTACGTGACGGATTGTTCAATAATAACTCAATTTTAGGAGGATCGAACGCCTGGACTCCTGCTAATTGCACAGGAGGTTAATTGTTTCTTGACATGTTAACCACTGCGCCAGTTAGGTATTTTCACATCATATCAAGAAGGGAACAGATTGATATCCTGCTGTCTTGGAAAAAATTGGTCTCAAGTTAAGGACAACGATGTTGTAATAATTATCTATTAAATATTCAATGCATCACAGGAGTAGACACGTTCTTCAAATAAGGGAAATTCTAAATAACAATCACCGACAGCCAATAGCAAGGTTCCTTCATGTGCAAAGCGCTACGGTAAGGAAAGACAGGGGTTAGAGAGAGCTACGAGTTACGGACGTACGGCTGGAAGCTGTCCAGCATTCCAAGATTCATAAGTGTCTGACAGGTAAGGGCAATAATGTCAAACCCACAACTTATGCTAACCTTGCTCGGGGCATTACGTTCGACTTTTTAGTCAGGTGTCATGAGTACTTTAGCACTCACTATTGGGTCAATAACAACAAGCAGGATGGAAGTTTGCGCAGCAGACGGGTGATACCCAGTAATGGGAGAATCCCTGGTCCTAAGCCACTATCGTACTCAAAAGTTCGTGCAAGTGTGGGCTCCTCGATACCTCAAGGGAGTTGGGAATGCTTTGCTCCATGTATGGTAGTCTCAGAGTTAAAACCTTCAGCGCAACAGCACCTAGCTTTAGATATATGTTGATTCTATTTTTTTTCCCCTCTTTTGCAATTGTTTTCTTTCTTCTCTTCAGGTGGGGGGAGGAGCCGGGACAGAAGGAAGAAAGGAATTTTATTAGATGGGCCACCCGAGTGTCAGATCGTACGTTCTGATATGGTTATGCCGCACTGTATAGATCCACCGACTACTGTTATAGAAGCATGTGGCTGGTTGCCGGTATATGCCATATTGGAATGATTGGAGGCTAAAGATTTCTCTTTGCTACCTTCGTGGTTCAGGCATTTTTTGATATGTACTGTGCTTGTAACAATATAGTCCATAAGTAACACCCTACCATGTATGGTGCGCATGCGAAGGACACCGCGAGAATTATGGCTTCTCTTTGCGCCATGAAGATCAATCAAGGAAAACTAGAATCAGCAATGTTGATGACTTGACATGTTAATAAAATCAACACTTCTAAATTCCCACGAAAAGGGTAAGTTATCAAGAAACTCCTTAAAACATGATGCCATTTTAAACACTTTATGAACTATCGATCAATCTAAGCCCCATTCAATTGATTCCTACTATTCAACCAAGTTCAACTATCCATGTATACACAATATTTTGGCGCGCAATGTAATACCGTGACCTTTGGATAGAAGTGTTATACTATAGCTAGAAAAATCCACAACTTGAGGTTTGTGGCCATCCGAATGAAGGGGGTTCATCTCACGAGGTTTGGCACCATATATGATATCACATCCTCTCTCTAGCGATGTTCAGGCCGCAGTGTACTACTAGTATACCAGAATTTTGTCTAAATAAGCTCGGACCACCCTACCCTATACAACTACTTGTACTAAATCCCGGACCCTTGTATCAGAGAACCGGAGAAAACAGTATCAGGAGTTTGGTAACTTCATCTGGTTGCGGAAGGGCGGTAATGGCAAAATACCCGTGGATTAGATTTTCCTCTCTGGTACCTTCAATGTAGCATACATTCATACCCCGGACGTTGTTTCATGTAAGGGAGGTTATTTCGTGTACCGGACCCTTGGAGCAGGCAAGGCGAACTTGTTCTCCTCAGCTCCTAGGGGACTTGACCAGTTGAGATTCGATATATATTTTGTAGAAAATCGTAGCGCTAGAACGGATAACTGTGAACCAGAGGTAGACTCTAAGTTGACGGGCGATGGTTTGCCAACTACCTAGAGAAACCCAAAGAGAAAGAAAAGCGCTCAAATGCCCCCCCAATTCCAAGAGACCAAAAGTATGGTTTTTATAATCCTTATCGCACCTCGAGCAGAAGAAGGAAGAAGTGCGGGAAAGAAGGCGGCACTTAGCTCACCTCTCACAGCCTCGGAATAAAATAAAACACCATGATATACCAGCCAAAACGCCAGGACTGAGCGGGAGGCCATCTAGGTGTGTGCGACCGAGCAGTAAAAAAAAAAATAGTTCTCATTCAAGAACGAATCTCCAGTGAATCATGAAATATCATTCGGTACACTCACAACATGAAGATAGATTACTTATTACTACGCTCCCACCCTCTCTGACTATTATCCTTATCATCATCTCAACCCAGCTTTAATAATGACCATCGCTTCTCCGCTACGTGGCTCTCCATGATGCAAATAAGATTTACGAGTAGATGTCAAACGGTTTTCGAGAATACCGGGGAATTTTCGGTGAGGGCAATTCGGATCCCTTCTCACAATGTTTCAGCTGGCATATGAAGAAATGAAGTTTACAATTGCTCTTCACGATATCTAAAGTCAGATGTAGTCAAGTGTATTCAACCCATATTAGTGTTGCTATTGCCCTGGAATATTTCAAAACACTGGGAAATCATTCTCGATCACTCGGAAGCTTGTAGATAGTATGTCGGAGGTCATACAGGCGGGGGTGGAGTAATGGGACCGAGTGATGAGAGAGTGAGAACGAGAGTGAGAGTTGCTAGAGTCACTAGACATAAGCCTTAGTGATTTTGGGATACTGGGACAGTCTGTGGGTCCAACGAGTATTTAGCAAAAGGCGGATAATGGTATTACAATGGCGGAAAAAAGTGGGGAATTAAACATGAAATATTATTTTAGTAGCAAGGAACAAGAATATATTTACTGCTCTGTACCATATGGGGTTTTTCACGGTGGGGGGTGGGTGTCGTCCCATTATTCTTACTTAGCCTTTGCTGAGTAAGTTTCACCAAGACTTTTGTCTAGTGACTGTATCTTGCTTGCTCGTCTATAGACACGCCTGGGATTGCCCCACTTACGGCGATCTGTAGCATCAATACACATCAATCTGATTACCCCTTCATGCTTATTCGGCGCAGTCCAGGAGAACATTGCTCTATCCTCTCTATCAGGTGTGTTGGGGCCGAGGTCCTTCTGTTCCAGTGGTATCCTCACGACTCCCCCATGCTCGTTCAACGCAGCCCAGGAGAGCGGTGTTCGGTAATAGATAGCATCAACTATGTTAAGATTGGCGTCGCTTTGTTCCGCCATATCTTCACGACTTCCTCACAATCTCCTAGTAGCCTAGGCGATTGCTGTATTAACCTGGCAATCAGTTTCCCGCGCGTCCTATATTTACTCATTTCCAACAGAGCAACAGCTATCTCCACCCACCTGAAGGACTAAGAGAACCATATCGGGTCGGTGGATAATGTAACTACTAGATAGGCTTCGCATACCAGCAACATAAACAAGAAAGGTAGGCAATCGAAGCCTCCCCACACGACTAGATGGGTGTCTGAGGCCGTTCTCAGTCCAGCGCCTACGATCGGGGCGTACTGGCACAAGTTCGGAAGATCTGCACTGTAAAAAAAAAGACAAAAAGAAAAGGGAAGATAGCAAGTAGTTAATGCCGTGGTTGTGTTGGTTGTCCTCCTTCTGTCCAAGGAGGGTCAGGATGTGGTCTCTGGTGTCTGCTCTCATCTGTTCTTGCCTTCTTAGAAGGCAGGTGCTGGAAAACCACCCCGGTAAGTTATACTCCTGGTAAATCCCTTTCTCTAGCTCCGTAAAATGTTAAGGGTACAGTACGTTCACCCAACCGTCTAGGTCCCAAATTTCTGTAATGAGACTAGACAGTTGCCTCATAGCCAGGGCTGTGCAACAGCAGACGGTCCTAAAAGTGTTTGGCAAAAACGGGAGGGGAAACTACCGTACAGTTGCACCTCGCTGTCCCGAATGACCAAAATCCAAAGAATCTGTCCGGGGCAACTGATTTTCCGGGACCGGGGGTTAACCTTGTTAGCTCTGTTAGCTCTACGATATGTTGAGGTACGGCTACCCACTTAGGTCATGTCTATGGGTTAGCTTAGGGCCTACCTACTGTGTTTGGGTCAGGTCTATCATTGGTTGTGCGGGAGTGGGCTTGGCACGGGCGTTTCCCTTTAAGTAGTCTTCTCTCTTGTACGACTAGTCATTAACGAACATCTCACCTCACACACGTATCACACACACATCCCAACAAACCTTTAGTGCAAAAAAATAATTAGAATTCTAATAATGCCATCCAGGGTAGTGAAGAATCTGGTGGGGTGAGCTCCGAGGCAACGGGGTGCTACTGTATTCCGTTTTGTGACTACCTATTTTACTCGAGTAAAAACAAAATCCTGGCGTAAAAGCACGAGCACTCACTCGCCTTTGCTCAGAATCCCTCCGTAAGCCCAGCATTTGGCAAGGACTCCAGGAAGACATTGGCCGGCAGAGGCATTCCCTGACAAACACGAGTGAGTAGATGGTCAGAGAGTATCATGTCGTTGCTGACCCCTTGATCTGCAGTGGTCAATACCCTATTAGAATCTTCCTCTCGTATCATACTTTTAATGTAACACCCGGGAGGTTATTTCACCTAGATACTGTAGTTACAGTAGAATTCCATAAATACTGTAAGCCGCACCTTAGAATATGCCGCAACCACCCAAAATCTGGCTCACGTGAGTATGACCCCCTAGATAATCCGCTGATCTTCAACTCGGTTTTTTAATAAGCAGTGCGGTTTATTTATGGAATTCTGCGGTATTTCATGTACCGGACCCTAGGTGCCGGTGAGGCGAATTTGTTCTCATCGACTCCTGAGCCACTCGACTAGCAAGAGATTCAATATACTATTATCGAAGGGAACCGTGGCGCGAGAGCGGATAACTGTGAGCCAGAGCTAGGCTCTAAGCTGAAGGGTGATAGCTTGCCAAATACCTGTCGAGATTGAAAGAAGAAAAACCGTCCAAATGCTCACAGATTCCAGGAGAACAAAACCACGGCTCTTTTATCGCGTTTTGGGCAGAGGAGGGGAGAAGTGGGAGAAACAAGGCCGATTTAGCCCACATCTCAGGGCCTTGGAATGAAGCGCAATAGTGAGATATACCTCAGATCCCTAGCTTCAGTTCCTCCGGGATGACAAAAAGAGTACAAATATCGCAATTGAACACATCTAAAAAAGATGAAAACAAATCAGCAGACATGCCAGTTCAAGGAGGTCATGTAGGTAGACGGTCGAGGAAAATAGCTCTTGCCTTAAATCAATCATAATAGCCTTATTATGTATCACTCGACTCGTTGGAGGATGGTGTATTGAGATAAACTATGCAGGGGGAAGGATTGAAGAGAAAACAAGCTTCGCAGGATATGAGGGCTATAGTGAGGTGTGAGCTAGCGGTAGAAAAGGGCCAATGTCCTGTATTTTTGTGTATTGCTACTTGTGCTCGAGGCCCCGTACTTGTACCCATGCGAGGTATCTATATACAGTGCCACTGATATGAGGATCACTGTTCCCCGCCGGACATGCTTCCTTCACATCGAAGCAATATTCCAAAGATGATGTCCCAAGACGGTATCATAGTTTGAGGTTATAGAGACACCTAGAGTCAAGCCTTGCTCCCCAACTGCACCATCTGTATGCCCATGGTGATCTTCGTAGAAAGGATATTATGATGTTTGACCCTCCAGTCCAGACTAACTTTAACCCCCATGGAGATCATAGATAATCCCTCGCACAAAGTCGCACAAGACATCCTTCCACCAAGTCTCATTGCCCTGCAAAACCCCCCCAAAAAAAAGACGCACGGCTATCGTATATAGTAGCCACACACACAAGGCCGACACAGCCCTACCGCGAGTGGTGACTCTCTCGTATTATATTTGTGAACACACATACTTTACTGCTACCACAAAAATCCCTAGGCTCCGGCCAATTTTTCACCAATGTGAAGAAGCATCTATATTCACAGATGTCGGAGAATTACCAGTAGGTGTTAGAATGCGGAGCGCCAAAAGGAATCTGGAAAAGCGCGTCGTATCCCTGGGGACATTCCGGGAGTAGGGATTGGCCCTGAACATTGACCACCGCTACGATAACCGAAGGAATTATCCCCCGGGCTGCTAGAGAGGAGGAATTTTTTATGCCACCCCTCTTAGTGTCGGAGGCCAGGATTACTAAGATGCTCCCCCAGCATTCTTCGGCGATGATTCGTAAGAAGAGTCATATTGCCAATATTAGCTGTAGCCTGGGGTTTGCGCGCCTGCAAATTTGTATGATAGTAATTAAGAAAAGTTGCCAATTAACCTATATCCCAGACATTCAGAGGGGTGGCATAAAATTTTCCACCGCCTCAGCAGCCCAAGCGATAGCCTAAGGATACGGTAACAAGAGCCGGGCCCAGCAGAACGGCTTCAAGTGAACGGTGCCGTCAATCGTCGGGGAATGAGACTGTACGAGTACGAGTACTCGAGCGTAGAGGTGACCGATCAGAAAACTCAGTGAGAAGCCGACGAGTGAAAAGGCTTCCTAACCCCCCAATCTGGCACAGAGAACCCAGATCCACAACCCAATTTTGAAAACTCAGCCCAAGGTCTAAAAGCAGTGGGAGCGAGGCTCTCCTGATCCCCGACGTTTCCTCGGGTGGGCATGCAGAGTAACCCATTCAATTGCCCCGACGGGCCGATGATCGCCCCGAGATGGTGAAGGCTAAGTAGGCAGCCTCTTTGGCTCCTCAACCTCGCCCACCTATCATCATCTCAGACCGCTTCTGCTTCCTCCGCAGCTCTTCGACAGTGGAACCCGTGAATACGAGTCTACGATTTCCCAGCCAGACACACCAACAGAATGTCGTCCTACGCCGGCCAACCGAACCGAACCGGCAAACACGGCAAGGATTCTTGAATGCTTTCGCGTTTGCATTGCTCTTGCTTTTTTTGTGAGACAGAATGGGATTCATATCCAGTGTTTACCAGGATGAATACCGAAGAGGGTATGATTGGGCGAATAGTTATACCTTACTGTACTCGAGTACTCGAGTTCAAGTGCCGCCAGTTTTATGAGTTCTGGCGCCCGGCCAGTGGAGGAGGCTGCTACGGGGCAGATGACGTCTCCTCTAGCTTAGTCAATGCCCTTAAAAATTAGAGTGCATGAGTTTCCCTGGCTCGCCCTAGCCGCAAAGTACTCGTACAAGGGCATTTAGTCAGGATACAGAGCAGGGGTAGTTCAAGCTGAAATCCTAGCGCAGTTAACTTAGTGCAACCAAAACATCTTGAGAAGATACAAGTATGCTCCAGGGGTGCGCAACCTCTTTACGCGATAGACAATTTCCAGACTAGCTTGAATAGGCTCATACATCTGGTCCGGAGCTGGGCACCCATGAAGAAACCCACAAGGTGGTCGAAGGCGTGGTGGACGCCCGAAATCACAGAGTTGAGAAG
>Ga0307509_10000736_pt1 | contig 56077 bp, 61 predicted proteins | sample 10_EM_MG_FD_202245 | JGI IMG/M metagenome (GOLD analysis project Ga0307509, IMG submission 202245) | Populus trichocarpa ectomycorrhiza microbial communities from riparian zone in the Pacific Northwest, United States - 10_EM | ecosystem: Host-associated > Plants > Roots > Unclassified | place...
GCAGAAGACGGGTGAGGACTGCGGATGCCGGGTGAGGACTGCATGTACCGTTCGGGAGTTCCCGATCCGTAGAGGACTGTAGGGACCTACAGTCACCCTCTTAGACGGTAGTCTTTCCCAAAGGACGAACGCCCTTGCCCTACAGCTTGAGACAGACGCCCGGGACGGACGGGACTGGAGTCCTGTAGGTGCCTACAGGGCGGACGGGACGCTTGGGAACACTGGTTCGATCATGCTTATCAGGAAGATTGGGGTCTACATCTTCCCGTTCTAGCAGTAGCTTCACTACTTTTTGATGTCCCTCGACAGCAGCACACCCGAGTGGTGTTCGATCATTCTCATCCGGGCGATTGGGGTCGATACCTTCCCGTCCTAGCAATAGCTTGACCACGACTTCATGTCCCTCGAGGGCAGCACACCCGAGTGGCGTTCGATCATTCTCATCCGGGCAATTGGGGTCGACATCTTCCCGTCCCAGCAATAGCCTGACCACTCCTTCATGGCCATTTCCAGCAGCACACCCAAATGGTGTTCGATCATTCTCACCTGGGCGATTGGGGTCGACATCTTCCCGTCCTAACAATAGCTTGACCACCCCTTCGTATCCCCTGACAGCAGCCCACAATAATGGTGATTGATCATGCCTATCAGGTCGATTGGGGTCGACATCTTCCCGCCCCAGCAATAGCTTGACCACTCCTTCATGTCCCTCGGCAGCAGCACACAGGAGCGGCGTTTGATTATACTTATCAGGGCGATTGGCGTCGACATCTTCCCATCCCAGCAATAGCTTGACCACCCCTTCGTGTCCATTCTGCGCCGCCCATGAAAGCGGTGTACTATCCAGGCAATCTTGTTGGTTGATCCCACAACCTGCCGTATTCAAAACCCCAGTCACAAGTTCAACAATCCCGAAGAACGAACGATGCGCAGTGCAGTCCGGAGAAAAACGGTGCAGTACTGATGTCTCCGATAAAGTCGGGAAGCGTAACCTGCTTTAGAAGTGATACAGCAGCCACGTGGTCTTCGTACTGGTCCAAGATCTCCAACGCAAGGGTCCTTGCATGGTCTGAGAGTTCCCTTTTCGCATGTGTTCCCCAGTATCTCGAAGAATATTTGAGGAATGCCATGCTTTGATCATCTGGGAGAGAATGAGAAGTAAGATTTTTGACTTGTTGTGAGTTCAGATAGGTCAAGCATGATTCTGCAAGTATCGAGTGAGGTTTGTTGAAGAGACCTGGATGACCACAAAGATATTCTTGGACGGTATAGTGGATTAACCGAACAGTTGAAGCTTCCTTATCGACCATGATTAAGCCTTGACAGCATTGTAGCAAAGTACTCATCGAAGGAATATTTTCGGGATCGAAATCCGTTGCCCCTATCTCCACTGCCAGAGCATGACACAGCTCATCCACCTGTAATGGCCGCTCCGAATGGCAGACCCATGTAAGAGTAGCCATCGCAAGTTTGGTCTTTTCCTTGTCCTGAGCCTGTATCCGTTCCAGAGTCACACCATATGCATCGGCTAATCCTGCACCATTTTTTATTAACTCGAGTGCTTTCTTCCGCCGAGCAATGGTGGTTCCCCGCAGGATTGCTTTGATATGGAGAGAAGCGAGTAGGAATCTAGATTCAAATATGTCAGCCGTTAACTTAAGGTAGCCTTTCCCTTGCACTTGTCTCTACATACGTTTCTGAGTTTATTTCGGGAATCAACTTCATAATCTCGGCTTCCAATGTGTTGCTCATTATCTCCGGAGTAGTATCCTTCCGGAGTTTATCCCGCAGATATCTAATAACACCATCTTCCGTAGGCTGTATCGATATAAAAGTTGCCACTCCATCTAACCTCCTCTCCACCTCACTCCTTACCTGCGGTCTTCCAGTCATAAATAAACGAGTATTCGATGACCCCTGAAGAATCTGTCGCAGTGATTCAAGAATTACCATCCGATGCTCCGGCACACATTCACCAAGTGCATCAACACAGATAAACATGCGCTTCGTAGCTGCGATGGCCTGGAACATCTTCATAATCCCTGGAACCTGCAGACCTCTGCCTCCAATACCATTTTTCTGCTTCTGAAAATCCCGGACTACCGCTTCCGGAATTTTCTTCAGCCCACTAACAAACTGTCTCAGCATGGAGCCGAGCATATTCACTGGCGACTGCTCATTCCGGGCAGCAAAGTCGAAGTAAAAACACATCACGGAAGTATCTCCCTCTCCGGCTTCATCACACAACTTGTCTATAACTAGCGAACTATTATTGCAACCTATCAGCGCTACCATTCTTTAATTTCCGGCATTGATACATTCTCTTACATGATGTAGCTCTTCCCCACTCCTGGATTTCCATCGCAGAATAAGGTCGGATGATTAAATTCATCCTCCCTGGGGGCATTGTGCCATCGTTTAAATTCCTCGGTTTCCAGTAGCCAAGCTCCTATACCGTCTACCCTCTCGGCTCCGATGTCCCGATGGCGTACCCATGGCTCTAGTGGAGACAGCCACGCCAGTATCTTAGACTCATCATCGGAGGCAGTGTAGTTGAAGGTATTTGCGACGTTGAAAGAGTTATTGTTATAGCTGAAACCTTGTGACATTTTTTTGGATTCCGCGGCTTTGGGTGATGGGAGGAAGGTGTTGGTTAAGGCAACTGCTTGGAATTGAGAAAAGCGGGGGTCTACGATAAAGCCTTACGCCGAACGAAAAAACTCTCCAATCCCTGGATCCGGAGTCCGTTACACAAACTTTCCAACCCTGCTTGTTGTAACTTTAGAAATAGTGAGCAGATTCGCATGCTGCTGCCTTACTGTATGCTGAACTATCATGATTGTACCCCATGTTTTGTCCCCTAACGTAATTTACGGGGTTCCGGCTCAGTACCCAGATGCGGCTCACCATGGCAACCACTGGAATACCAAATGTATATTTTATTATCTACACAACTAGAAGTGATACCATATTGAAAATTTGTTAAATAGTACTTTTAAATATGGAGAATCAGAATCTGGAGTTTATATTCAATAATAATAAATAATGCTTCTTGTATACTCACTTGATTCCAAACTGGTTGAAATAGTATCTTGTTTACAATAGTAGTAAAGAAAATTGACACCAACCATAAATATTATAGTTTAAGCAAATAATATGATCTCATAGGTCTTGTATTTGATATATGAACTGCTTTGGTATTTGCTTATAGCGATTTTGGAAGGTAGTGTGGCTCTAAAAACTAGTTGAGCTGAATATATACCTTATAAACTGGATATAATGATATCTGCTCATGGGGTTTACTTACTATTCCAATACTTTTGATATACCTTATTTATGTGATTCAAGATACTTTCTAAACTTTCAAGGCAGTTGGTAAAGTCTTGCAAACTTTACTTACGATTTATTAGAAAGAGAAATACTACTCCCTAGCCCCAACCATGTAGGGTACACATACAGGATAAGGGTAAAAGCTGAGTTATATAGTCTATTCATATAGTTAAAGCTATGAAATAAGTTTCAGTCAGTTTGGGCCTTGGGATTCCAAGATTTCGCACCACAACTCTAATAACTCTGCATATTACAAGCAAAATCAGGTATTTTTACTGTTGAGGTGTGAAATCTCTAAATCGTAATGCCCAAACTGACTAAAACCTATTCTATAGCTTTAACTATATGAATATATCATATAATACAGGTTTTAGCCTTATCCTGTATGTGTACCCTACATGGTTGATGTTAAAGAATAGTATTTCTCTTTCCAATCACCAGGGAATAAAGTTTGCAAGACTGGACCAACTGCTTTGAAAGTTTAGAAAGTATCTTGAATCACATAATTGAAGTAAATGAGAAAGTATTGGAATAGTAAGTAAACCCCATGAGCAGATATCATTATATCCAGTTTATAAGATCTATATTTAGCTCTACTAGTTTTTAAAGCCACACTGCCTTCTAAAATAGCTACAAACAAATACCAAAGCAGTTCATACATCAAATACAAGACCTATGCGATCATATTATTTGCTTAAACTATAATATTTGTGGTTGGTGTCAATTTTCTTTACTACTATTGTAAAGAAGATACTATTTTAACCAGTTTGGAATCAAGTGAGTATACAAGAAGTATTATTGATTATTACTAAATATAAACTCCAGATTTGGATTCCCCATATTTAAAAGTACTTTTTAACAAATTTTCAATATGGTGTTGCTGCTGGTTGTGTAGATAATAAAATATACATTTCATGTTCCAGTGGTTGCCATGGTGAGCCGCATCTGGGTACTGAGCCAGAACCCCGTAAATTACGTTACATTCAAAGCAGCACAAGTTTGAGGAACTTCTATCAGTAGTACCATTCAGAAATCTTTTCACTATCTCTTCCGAAGCCATAGGTCATTGTTCAGGGGTTATATGACACTCCAGGATTCCATATCTCAAAGCCGCTGCTCAAACCGGCCCCAAGCAAAGTTGTCTGGTGCGGTGGGGAAGCTTGATGTCTAACCACACTTTTTAGACAGACATCAGTGATGCGAGGCCACAGAGTTACCGAGAAACTACAAGCATTCTCAGCATGCGCCCTTAGGCGTGAAAGCTTAGGGACAGAGGCATCGCGGGAACACATATTAGCCGGGAGGTTGTAGGGATGGAATAACTCTTGATGGAGAAATAGTCAGTACACCCTACTGTATCCTATCAGCCACAACCCCCCGAGGGCAAACGTCATTCAAATTGCAACATCAACAGCAACAACCGCGCCGCCTCGTTCCCCTTCTGTCGCCAGTTCGGAACCCCGCAGCCTTGGTTGCTCTTCTCCGACCCATGACACCTGCAGTGGTTTCAGCGGTGCAACATTAACTTCCGCATCTCCCCATTCAACCCCCCCCCACGACCCTCCAGAGTCCATTTCCCCGCTCCACTGCGCTAACTCGCTCCACCAACACTAGACACCATCAGAGCATTCGTATGTAGCCTCTGCTTAAGATCAAAAAACCCTTCTGCCCCCTACAAACGCCTAACCACCTCAGTTCCACACCCTCCCCCACGCGACCTCTTCTCTCTCCCATTCGGCTCCACTCTGTATAACAACACAGCGTCAAACAGAATGCGTGGGGCTGCTGGGGATGATTGGTGGATAGAATTGGGGTGTATAGCGGAAGCGGAAATGGAAGCGCAAGAGAAATTGGGGGGAAGGGTGTCGGGAGAAGTCATCGGAATTTGTTGGTTTTGAATGTTGTATGGTCGCGGGCAAAGATTAGCCAGATTTCATGGACTTTCGAACAGGTTTTTATGCATCTTGTGTGGTCTATTGATAGAGGGCAACATGTTAGTTATTGCGGGAGAGCGGGAAAGCCTATGTGAGCTAGAGAAATAGTAGAAGTCAAACACATCTGCGTAGGATATTGGCATTGATCATCGCTGAAGGAGTAGATATAGTCTCTTCCTGTACCGTAAATGAATGTTTTTCCTCACCCGACCACAATCCACGACCAAGTCATTGACCGAGCAACCACTGAGTCAACGACGTAATAAGGCTCCAAAGTGGTGGTATTCACTAAGTTGAGGGTAATTCCTATCAAATTTCGTACAAGTACTTTGACACAACCAATATCACTATCAAGCGCCATCGGCAGAAACACCCGAACACAATTATACTAGGGGAAGAATAGTACAATATCCAAATGAGTCCTAGCGTATAACACCCCAGGGAGTGTTCTGTGCAAACACTTGGTTCCGGGACAGAGGTTGACCTAAGTTACAAACAATAAGTTAAGTCAACACTCCTATCCTAACTGCTGATCTACCACCACCTCACCGGCCTCCTCAGCAGAAGCTACTATCCGTCTCGCAGCCTCTCACTGTAAGACATGACTCTTTGGATCTTAGTATTAGTGAGCAATCGAATTAGCCCATCTTCGCGGGCCACACTTGGGCACTGGACTTGTCACCCACCCCCAGGATAAACGATCTTTGTCCATATATTAAAACGGGACCTCTCCCAGTTTCATAACACCCCCTCCCCAAAAACAAATCAACTCTACTTCACAAAACGGAAAAGAGCAACTATGATCTGGGAACTGCAACCACTACTTCAAGAGAAATTGACTTTCCAATACGTCTTCCTAGGATCCGTTCTTGGGCTTGTAGCACTATGCCTCAAAAGACGCTACATCTCTCCGATAACTGACATCCCCGGTCCATTCCTAGCCTCCTTCTCGGGGCTCTGGCAATTCCTGCAGCTATACAGCGCACATCAAGAAGTTGAAATCGTAAGATTACACAAAAAACACGGTTTGTACCCAAACACCGATCCATAACCAATGATCCCAAATAACCATGGTAATTAACCAACTTGCCACCAACAGGTGCCTTTGTCCGCATCAGCCACTGCGAGGTCAGCGTCAGCCACCCAGACGCCCTCAAAATCCTAACGACCCCCCTACGCAAGGCTCCTTTCTACAGAATATTTGCCATACCAGACCAGACTTACACAAGCCAAATGGCAGAGCTCGACCCAGCAGAGCACATCCGCAAGAACAAGAACCTCATGCCCGGCTATTCCCTTTCCACCCTCCTGCACACGGAACCACACATCAACACCCTGATCCTCAAACTGAAAGCCCACCTGCTCAGGCTGGGGAGGGTGGAGCCAAGCGTGTGGTTCAACTTCGCGGCTTTCGACATCGTCGGACAAGCGATACTCTCCCGCTCCTTCGGCTTCCTCGAGAAAGGCGAGGACGTGGGCGGGTCGATTGCCAATGGCAGAGTTTTGGTGACCTATATTGCGTTCCTCGGTCACGCTCACTGGCTTCATGGCTCCCTTTTGGGGAATCCGTTGATTAGACTGTTCGGTGCTCAGCCCCACCAGCATATCGCTGAAACTGCGGCGCGGGCACTCGCTCGCAGAGCGGAAGACGAGAAGATACCCGGTTGGGATGGCGGGAAGGACACTCTGGGGAAGTGGAGGGAGAGGAGAAGGGAGTTTCCGGATAAGATGACCGATTTGGAGATTGACGCTGAGGTGGCGGCGAGCCTGGCTGCAGGCTCTGAGACGATTAGTGCCACCTTGCAGGCTTTCGTTTATTACGTGTTTAGGACTCCGGAAGTGGCTGAGAGGCTGAGGAGGGAGATTGATGAGGCGAGACTGCAAGGAGAGGTAGTCTCCTATGCTGATGCGAAGGAGTTGGCGTTTTTGCAGGCTTGTGTGAGTCTGGCTTCCTCTAGGGCTATTGCTCACTAAGGCTAATGATATTTGTAATTCAGATCAAAGAAACCTATCGGCTTCACCCGGTTGTTGGAACTGGGCTTCCGCGGGTAGCGCCTCAAGAAGGGATAACCTTGGCCGGGCGGTTCTTTCCTGCTGGAGTACCCTCCCATTCTATTCTCCCCTCTTCATTCTTTCGGATGAAACCCCTAACAGCCCCCAGACGATCCTAAGCATAAACGCCTGGGCAATCCACCGCAATCCTGACATCTTCGAGAATCCAGAGACCTTCAACCCAACCCGTTGGCTACAGCCAAATTCTAGATCTATAGAAAAGCTCCTAGTTCATGTAGTCCCCTTCCTCTCTGGTGGCACCATTCACGGCTGATATATCACAGTGGGGAGCCGGATTCAATCAATGTCCGGGCAGGTTTCTTGCCCAATTGGAGGTCTCGAAAATTACAGCTACACTCGTACGGGACTTTGATATACGCCCAGGGGGCGGGGAATGGGCATATGAGAACCGTTGGGTGGTAGTGCCGTATGGATGGAGGTGCGATTTTGTACCTCGCAGCAAGTAGTCGGTCCAAAAGCCGTTGGTTATAGATTGGGGTGGTAGCTGCGATGCCATGTGCTTGTTTCAAATGCTCTCCCTTCCAAGACCTATTTAGTCGTCTCTTTAGCATGTTCTCTATCCGCCCCCAGCTCATTCTCACCGTTTGGACGCGATCTTTGTATCTGTTGAATTTTCATTCCTCAAGCACTAGCTCTTCTGCTTCAGTGCATACACCATCATTTGCTCCCAGCTAGGCAATCTAACCGCCCTGGTAAATTCGCGAGTGATACGCTATGACCGCATGTTACTTCAAAAATTTACTAGTCTATGCAGAGGATAAAACTCAATTATAATACTCGTAACCATTATTGCGCGCTTAGCCAACCGCAACTCTCGGTCCCTACTCGATGTCCGCTTCCCTAATATATTCGTTCCACCATGGATTCACATTACCGACCAAAGCCTTGCCTGTAGCTGCTACATAATCCCATAGGGACCTCCTAACTTCCAATGATTCAGAGGGTGGTAGCGAAAATATTGTGCGCCCATTAGGATTGACCTTATCAATGTCAATGTCGTCCCTCGATAGCAACAACTGAACCACCGCGCCCCCCGCATTCTTGATGGCCCGATACAACGGAGTTGCACCGACATTATCCGTAATATTAACATCCACCCTTTGATCCTGCACCAGCAAATGCACTATCATCGCATGTCCACGCTCCGCCGCCACATACAAGGCGGTGCGACCGGCAGGGTCCCTCCAATTGACCTCGCATCTACCGTCGCGTAGCAACAACCGAACAACGTCCACCCGAGCACTTTTGGCAGCCAGATATATCGGTGCGGTTGCATGCGTACCCAACAAGCTACTCTCGATCATCGCATGCTTTAACAACATCTTGACCATCTGCACGTCTCCTCTCTCCGCAGCCACCCCCAGTGGCGTCATAAGTTGCGCGTTCGCAATGTTCACGTTCACTCGAGGACAGTCCAGAAAGGCCTGCACGATGGCCCTACGCCCGTCGCGCGAAGCAACATACAGCGGTGTGTAGTTGTCATCATCAAGTACGTTAATAGCGACCTCCTCCCGAGAAACGAATTCTTCGACCGCAGTTAGGGCGCCGTAGCGAGCCGCCCAGTGTATCATGGACCAGGAGGCGCTGTCGCGCAGCTCCGCAGAGACACCGCAGTCAAGGAGCGTACGTACAGCTTTACCGCTGTGAGGCTCTGCGATGTGACCGAAGAGCCTCCTGTGACCCGGGTTTAAAATATCCAGGATCCCTTTCTCTATGAGGAGACGTAGCATTATTTTGTCTTCGCGTTCGGCCGCAGAGTAAAATGCTTTTCTGGCGTATGCCCCTCGCCGATGGTGGGAGCGGAATAAGCTGTCGACGAGGACATGGGATAAAAGGTTCGCGAGATGCCGATTCGTTAGAACGAGGGAATAGAGGTCTTGGGGGCTCTGATCTTTGCAGATTTCGAGGATTAATTCGTTTGGTAGACTCAGGAGCGGCATCGTTGGTGTTCGTGTTGAGGAAATTGATTGATGTGGAGGTGGGTACGGCAGTTGGGTTGAGTCGGGTTTAAGTACTGGCAGAAGAGTGGTGCCCGTACCCTGTATTGGAGGACGCATCTGGTTGCTGTTGTTGTATCATAACATCTAACCGCACGATAATTAAAGTTACCCTCCTATTCATCTGACACAGATGACTCAACAACGAAATGCTCCTGCCACTGGACGATAAAATCCCAATACCAAATCCCAATACCGATAGCTGAAACCCACACCCTAAATATGCACTCCAGAGAGTCGCATGAGAAATCTTTCTCTGCAATTGCAAAAATTACGTAATGCCTTTTTGGGGAAATCAAATTCCTGACCACTTTGTAGCCTCCCTACTCCGCTGAGGTCCGTCTCCAGCAGGCATCTGGCATTGAAACACGAGTGATAATCTATGAGGTTTCCACTCGCTCTCACATTGGGAGCAATAATTTGCCATACAAAGCTAAAAAGAAGAAAATGTGATTCCACCCTCGTACTCCTCACTATCCCAAAGCCCCCCTCTTAGGCAACATCAAACCTAGACAGTAGTCCTCTCTCAGGCCCTTAGCATCCGTAAGCCGATATTTTACATCTAAGATATGATACATCAAAAAATACCCCACCCCAAACTGCCGTAGCTCTACCCAAATGAGGAAGTGTTAACCCAAAGCACCAGGACCCCGTCCCCAACACCACAGTTCCAGAAAGAAAGGAAAGCAAAACAGGTTCTAACAAAAGCCCGAGCAATAAATACCCAGACCATACGCCTTTCTCCCTATCGATATGTTATTTTCCTAGTATCACTCACTAACTAGACTCAACAGAACCGGTGAGCCAAAAACACCCAGATTCCCACCCATTCACTCCCACCCAGGATCATTACCATCGGGGTGGGAGCCCTCAGAGCTGGAATAATCGAGAACCTCAGGACACGGGAGTTGCCTCTCCTAGCAAGGCCTGTTGGATTTTCCTTTACTTTTCCCAGCCGATGACTAGGAGGAGGGAACCTTTTGGCCATTCTCCCTCCCATTGGCCCAGAGGGGGAATTGCAGACGTCCTACCGGTAGTCTTATTCCCAATTGCTCAAGTTTTGATGGCAGTTTGTGACGGACTGGTATACCCGAGTGCTAGTCAGAATAATAGTCTAGCTGTTAGCGTGGGAGAATAGTAGGAGTTAGCTAGAACGGGGATGTAGCGGTAGGTGCATGTGTTTCCCGGGGTTTGCGTGACTACAAGCCTCCTGTTAAGTGCCTATTTACTGTAGTAAGCAGCCAAATCGCCCAGAGACTGCCTATCAAACACATCAACTCTCTCCACCACACAGATTTTTCTTCCTCTGCCACCAGACATTCGCTATGGCTTTAATACCGGCACCACCGAACTTACATCTTTTCTCCGACATCTTTCGTGAGACCCTATGGACAGTGGCCGCCATACCCCCCGCAGAAGCCAGTACCTCCATTCCTTCCTTCGCCTCCCAAAATTGCCACACTTCCCACACCAGTTAACACGCAGTATTATCTCACGGAAGGATTAGGAGGCATTAAGCATTTGCCATATCGCGGTGCTAAGGCATTCAATAGGGCCATCAATAAGAAAATCTCGGAATTTCAACCCCCGAGTGCGGCCCCGTACGCGGCCTTTAGCCCTGTCACCCAAGGACAGCTTGCCGATATCGACCGTATTCGCGGAAGACGTTCTAAAGGGCTCCGCTTCATGTACCTCAACGATGAAAGCATATTATCGGGGTCATCGTTAGCCTAGCCCAGGAGTTGGCCCAGGAAAAGTTTCCGTCGGTTCGAGAGGAAGGTGTTTAAGACGGGTATAAAGTTAGATATGGAGCTTACGCCTCTGGGGGTTGGAATGTTTTCGGACCCTGCCGGCCAACAAGCAGCGGATCCAGCATTCAGGCATGCTTCTCACGATCTCGAACGAGATTAGTCAACCTTACTGCTTGAGTTCGGGGCTTCTGAGTCACTGGCACGTCTCCAGGAGGAGGCTCAGTAGTGGTTATAAAACAGTGGAGGGAAAGTAAGAACCGCCATCATCATTTCTGTCTCGCCACTGGAAAAAGGCCTGCATCCTGAGAAATGGGAATTGGTAACCATATCCAGCCCACGTGTAACACGAGCTGACTCCGGTCCCTCCGTCGTTGGGCTAAAAAAAAACCATCAAGTCGATATCGTTGCGGGGGATGTCGCTGGGGGCCCTTTGATAATAAAGTTCCGGGAAGCCATGCTTCGCGATCCAGAGCCCGGGGGAGGTGATGTGGTCTTCGGCGTGCAGGGTCTGGCTGGTGTTGCTAGGGCCGCCTGGGACGTTGTCCGGGCTGAATTGAACTGGTTGCTCAGAATGTATTGTACTGGCGTTGCTGAAACGATCTGTATCGCAAGGGAATGGAAGCCAGTGCAGTTGAATGTATCGCAGGACAAGGAATGGCAGTAAGCGCTAGAAATATGAGGTCTGGCATAGGAACGAAAGAAATCCAGATGACCTCGCTGGGATCGGAGGTTTATATATATAGTCCGTTACGGTTGATGCTTGGAGTGTGACAGCCAAGGGCGATAAGACGAACGAGTAAGATTCTATTTAAGATTAGCTCTTGACTTTGGACTCACACACCCCCCCCCCCAATTCCTCCGAGTGAGCACCCATGACCAATCATGCACCCAACCCAATCACACCAACCAAACAACAACCCAATATCAAGCACACACCACTACCTTCCGCGCACCCACCCTCCTACAGCCAAACAATCAAACAACCAATTCAGCCTCATCACACCCGACCACACCCCATACCAGCAACCCACTCCCCGGGGCTCCTCCCGAGGCAAAGGCATCAGCGATCGCAACTCCAGATCGAAGACCAAGCACCAACTGCCGGTAACTATCCAGCTACCCGTTTTCAAAATCTTAGATATATTATACCTCCTACCCATCCTCACCTAGTTCCTCCCCCCTCCCCCTCCCTCCCTCACCCACTCATCTACTCGTATCCATCCATCATACCATGATATACCAAACCAAACCATCACCCCCAATCACTCGCGCCAATCTCTCCCCCCTCCCTCCTCAAACATACCACCATGTGGCTCAAACAAGCCTCCCCACTTTTTTTTAATTTTACCTATCTTACCTTACATTCCCGCAGCAGCCCAATTCTCAACTCTACCAACTTAGCGATCTGTCCTTTTGAGCTACTGTACGTACCGTTACCCCCCCCCCCCACCAAGCCCAGCCAAGGCCAACCTGCTTGTACCAACCGACCGACCGACCGATCCAGGTCTAACGCACAAGATCGAGAAAAAATTTTCCCCATCATAACTTTACCTGCTGTACTCGTACATACTAGTTACTGCACCGCTGGCCCGCGCGTAACACAAATAGGGGAGGTGGAGGAAGGGGAAAAAAGGAATATACGGTAATAAATCTGGGGTTTGCCGCGCACCAGAGCATACTGTACCCCGCAATAAGATTCATAAATTACAGTATGGGAAGAAAAAATTTTAAAGTTCGCGGGGGAGGGAAAAGGGGTGCTCGCGTGATGTGTTGTTGCTCTACGGTACTCGAGTATCATCATACAAATTCATTGCCGCGACAGTTTTTTTTTTGCTTCCTTCTTTTTTCTTTTCTTTTTTTTTCTTCTACTTTTCGATTCTGCACTTCAATTAACTTTCCTGTAAGATAGGTCCCGATCACCATCATCATCGTGGCGAGGATGATAAAAAGACGTGTCCGTTGAACAAAGATAAATTTCCTTTCCAACTACTAGGACGATGGACAAATATTTAACAATTCTCCCTCTTTCCACCTTCCTCTGACCAAGGCCCTCCTCAGCACCCCAACCTTCCCCCCATCCTCCCCCTTCTGAAAAATATAACACAGGTATGGGAGATACCAAACAATCGTGAGGAGACCGCACAAAATGGCTGTAAGCATACGCCAGAGAGAAAAAAACAAGCACGAGGACAAGAGAAAAAAGAAAACCGATCAACCACATTCGTTTCCAACGGTGAGAGGCACAAATAGGTGGGTGGAGAGAGAGAATGAAGAATGGGTACCAAGAGAAACGAAAATGAGAAGAGAGAGAGGAAAAGGTTATAAATACTAAGTCTGAGTACAAATGGTTTCGAAAAGATAGGAAGAAATAATGCTAAGACCCGGAAAATGATGATAATGCTCATAATAACCCGCCTCCAACCAACCCCCGCCCGCCCCCCTCAGTGAATTCCAGATACCTGTTGTGGTGTTTGGCATGGCATGGAAATAGCAAAAACAGCAAATTCGAATCAGAGTAGAAAAAGAAAAATTGACTAGGTATAAAAATGAACTAAGGGAAGCAGAAAAAAAACTCCATATGCCCAACAATTTTTCAAGTAATTTTAGGGGTTACTTTCACCGCATTTTTAATAGCCAGAAAAGAGAAAAAGAGAAAATTGGTTTTGCTAGTTCTGTGTGCCAATTTGGATAGAGCCAAAGTTTACAACAAAAAAGGAAATAGATTACGGGAAGGTGGGAGGTAAAAAAAAGGGAATCAATGACAAAGGAAAAGGAAAAGTAGCGTCCTGCCAGTTTGTAAATTATAAATTGCACAACTATCGTCTCGACAGCGACGGTGAAAATGACCCCCATCCGTCTCCCTCACTAGGGGGTGTCGGCCACTTGGGTTGCTGAACATCTTCATCTCGTCTCCTTCGACCAACCACGTCTACCGCCTTCGCAGAAGGATAGTGCCGACTCCCCATCTGTGGGCTTGGTGTGGGATACCCCGTTGGAGCCTGCACCCCATTTTGATGCCTTAAATCCCGCGCTGAGCTTCTCCTGCTTGGTGTCTCGTTGGTGCTTGGCTGTCGATATTTTCCTGACGCCGCAGCCATCACCTCGTCGACAAGTTCATCGTTCTCATCCGGCGTTTCGTATCGTTGCCTTGCATTCCTAATACTTCTTCGTGTTCGGGAGCTAATTGGCGCCGTTATAACTCCATTGTTCGGAGCGGGTTCTCCGGCACGAGATCCGTTAGGCGTGGGGGGAAAACTTGAGTTCCGTCGAATCGATCCAGTCTTGGAAACCAGCCCGCTTGCATCGTCTAATACGCCATCTACATCCTTGATCGCCCGATCAAATCCTGCACTCTCCCCTCCACTTGGACTTTCCACCAACATACTACTCCTGTTACTCTCTCCCCCCTCCCTTCCTCCACCCCACGCAATCCCACAACCTATCCCAGCCTCCAGGTCCTCATCGCCGTGACTCGAAGGAAGTCCATTTTTTGCAGATAGTCTCCTCGCTCGTTTCCGTAGATGAGAAAAGAATCCTTCCTTCTGAGTCCCCGCAGAAGTCGGGCTAACCATACCACTTCCAGAGTTACCATTCAACTTATCTACTGCCATCGCGATGTGAGGATTGGAATAGCCATTGCTTTGAGAATTTGTCGAGGCCACTGATAACTGACGGCCCAATTTCTTGACTGTTTTCTCTTCCATTTTCCTCCGTTCCTTTTCAATCGACGGGGAATCATTTTCTCGCCTTGCCCTTGCTGCCTCAACAGATACCGCATCGCTCAGTGGTGACACCGGGCGAATGGTTGGTAGAATCATCATAGGGGCTGCATTGTTTGAAACACCGTTCCCGGACGAAATTTTGGGCGCATGCCAGGTGCTCCTCTTATCCGATCGCGGCTTGTAGTCCCTCTCTACAGTTGTAGGCGGTGGGGAAACAATACCGTCGGCCCGTGAGTTTCCAATGAAGGACTTACGGAACCAGGAGGACTTCTTCTCCAGCGTAGGCTGTGAATCAGTCATAGAATCTCTTGATTGCTTCATCGCCAACTCAGATTGTTTCCTCAGCATGCGTGATGGGGTTGATGATCGTGGTTGAAGGGGGTCGACGGCATCTTTGAAGTACTCATGCTGAAGGGCTTGTCCTGATGTTGGTCGGTTCCTTGGGTCCCACATCAAGCACTGAGTAACGAATACCGCCAACGACGCAGGCCATGTAGGGGCCGCAAGAATAGATTCCATTGGCACTGGTGCCATCTGTTTACCGTTAGTTTTGTTTAATTCCATTCCAAATATTATGCAAGGGGCCTCGAGAAACTGAACCGGTAATGGACAGTATAAGAACCAGACGCACCCTAGGAAAGCTGAACCCTAGCCGGCCTGCTAGCCGTGAACCCTCCCTCCATTCACCTCCGCCCATCTTCTTTCCATTTCGTCCAACCCACTGCCCTGGAGATCCCATAACTTCGCATACCCTCCATACCTGATCAACCTCGTTTCCACCGGGAAATAAAGGCTTCAGAGTAGCGACCTCCACAGCCATCGCACCGACAGCCCATATGTCTACTGGAGCGCTATACTCACCAGCCCTCAATAGTACTTCCGGCGCTCGGTACCACCTAGTGGAGACATATGTTGTATAAGGTAATTTGGACGAAGTTTCACGAGCGAGTCCGAAATCCGCAATTTTCACAGTATAAGTTGGCGGTGTTGACGGTGGTGTAACCAGTGTTGAGTATCGGCGGAAAGATCCGGATGAATCGTGAGGGTTGTGTGCAGAAGTTGACACGAGAATATTCTCAGGCTTGATATCGCGATGAAAAAAGCCATGCGCATGAATATGCTCAAGTCCCGACAAAATCTGAAACCTACAAACGGTTAATACACGTCATTTTTCAGCGACAACCGATCAAACTCACAATATGCTCTTAACAACGCTCCCCTCCAATAACTTCCCCTCACGCGCTTTCATTAACTGGTATAAGTTCCCATCCATATATTCCATGCAAATGTGAAGTCGTTTGCTATAGGGATCCAAGAAGATATCTAACGCGGGAACTAGATGGGCGTGGGCCGGAAGCTGTTTTAAGAAGATTACTTCTCTTAATTCCAGACACGGTGTGAAGGACTCAAAAGTCTTCTTCATAGTTTTGATCGCAACCTGGGAAACAAATCAGCGCTGTCACCAATAAGAGGTCCTCACGATCCAAACATACCACACTGCCTCGCCTAGCAACATTGGAGCCTGCCGACCGCACCTTGGCGAGAACAACACTCCCAAAACTCCCATCGCCTATCTCCTTTAGAATCTCGAACCGATCCGTTAACGCCATATTCGCTGTTGATGTGCTGCTAACCATTTTCGAACTTTATTAAGAAAAAAAAACCCAGTTAGTAAAGAATATGCGGTGGTTGTTAACGGGAGGAATGGTTAACCGTTACCTTTTAGAAAAGGAAGAGGGAAAACTATTAAAAAAAAAACGTATTATAATTTTGACGGTAAACACAATCGCTAATTTTTTCTCCCGCTAGAAAAAATATCCCAAACAAGAAATCAAATAAATCACCAACACGCCCGCAACGAAATATATACCCCCTATAGAATTCGAAGAGAAAGAACGTCCAGATCAGGTTATGGGGCTAGTTTCTGCGGATACAATCCAGATCAGCTAAGGAAAGCCTTGCTGCTGCCTGGTGAGAAAAATAGTCGACAACGCCAGAGCGAGAAGAAGTAGAACACCGCTGAAGCCTTCAGCGAAGGCTGGTTGATCTGAGCTGAAACAGTGAGACTCGGTACCGTCCCAAGAACCAGTGAAGGTATCCTGAGAACAAAGTACGGTGGCAGAGGGAAAGCGAGAGGGAAACGGATCGTAGAGTCCAGCTTTGGCGGTTGTTGGTGAGGATGAACTACAAGATAGGAAGGAAATGGATGGGAGAAGAGAGGGCGGGGAGGAAGAGCAGGATTGGGAAGGGGGGCGTCGAAACACTGTCGGACCAATAGGGGGAGCTCTAGCTGGGATTGGGTGGAACCGAAGGGCTGGTTGGAGCGGGAACGGCCAGTGAACAGTCGGGCGAGTGAGCGTGGGGTGAGGATGGGTGGGTGGGAGGAGAGTCAGCGGCAAGGGAAAGGAAAAGAAAAAAAAAAGTGAGTGTGAGTGAAGATGGATGGACAGGTAGATGAGAATAGGTTGGAGAGAGAGCGTGTGCTGTGAAAGGCAGGCAGTCTGGAGAAAAATAGGTAGATACAACAGGTGCGTTGGTGATTACGACCCGTCTCGTGGAATTGTGCCGGTGGTGTTGCAGAACGGCGGGCTGACCAACTGAGTACTAGTTGATGATCTGTCGAGAGAACCCCTGTTTGCTATCTGTAGGACTGAATTTTCCTTTTTTTTCTTCCTTTTTTTCACCTTTCCCCCTCACGGTGTCTTTGCCTTATTTCGTTCTCCCTTTTTACGAATCCTCCTTATGCAAGCTTTGATCCAGTCCCAGTCTGGCTTGTTTACCTCTCGAGAAAGAAAAGTTATGATAGGAGAAAAAAGCGGGCGAATGGACTGCGGAAAGAATCAGGAAATTGAAGACAACCAGAGAAGCTGTATGGCGGCGAACAAATGAGTGTCAGACTAAGTAGATGAATTATAACCAAGCCAGAATTGGATTGGACGAGGGCAAGGGCGAGATGAGATACCTCCGTGCGCGTAGGTCGAACCAACCTTTTTTCGATAATGGTGGATAAAATTGTCTGTCGCGAGCTTAAGTAGGGAGGAAAAAGTCGTTTAACAAAAGATATGAGCAACAGCCCCGAAGAGAAGCGGAAAGGAAGGTAAATAGAACGAGGAAAGGAAGGAAAGAATAGAATTATTAGATGATCAAAAATTATGTTTACTGGGCCTCAACCAGCGGTGACGATGACAATGATGGGGGAGAGCGGTGGTTTGCAGGATAGAATGGTTAGAGGGAAACAAAAGTGCTACCACCGGGCACGGCTGAAGAGATGAAAGCAGAAAGCAACTGGGCAAAGCAAGCATTCAGCGCAAGCAGCTGCGCGGTAGCACACCAGGATGAGTTAGAGCGGGTAAACTAAAGGAGAACAATTGTGCACCGATTATGGGTTATGGTTTGGCATGCTAAGTTTTTGGTCAAAAGGGCAGCAGCATGGGGGGGGGAGGCAAAATTAGACTTGACCACCGGAAGGAGGGCGAAAAACGACGGGTCGGGCTGTGAGAGAAACAGAAACAGAAACAGGAAGAGACAGAAAAAAGAAGGTTAGGAATATCAAGAAGAATGAGAGGGGCGCGGGCATGTTCAAGGTTTGGCGTTTGGCAAGCAACGTTTCCTGAAAGAAGCCTACCGGTTCATCCCCGCTTGTTTATTATTCTTCTCTACTCGAGTACTCGAGTGATACGGTAGGTAGGTATGACACGATATCTCTTTATATTCCTGTTTGCACAAGCCCATCAAGTCCAGACTGCCTGGTGGTGGTGCCGACAATGATGATGGTGAGCACATCAAGCAGGTATGAGAGGCACGAATATGCATGGATATGGGGATATGCGATGATGTGTGAGAAATAATTATTCTTAATGAGGCTGTGTCATAATACTGAAATGTTGAGATAGGGGCATCCTGCAGCACATTGAAAAGGTTGACTTCGAAAAGGAAAGGGAAGAAAAAGAAAAAAGCCCGCGTTCTCAGACGAGGTTCAACGGTCATTTTTCTTCTCGCTCCTTTTCGTTCCCTTTCCCCTCACTTGAGTAACCTGTTCCTTCGCCTTCGCGCAGTAATTGATATCACTTCTAACGCATCAGTCCAGCACAAACCCAGCCTGACGACAATGAGCGTGTTCTTGTTGGCCACAGTACGAGTATCCGTGCAGGGGCCAGGAATATGTGAGGTTACATCTCTCTCTCCTTGCTGCAGTATCTGGGCTGTCAAAGCCTGTCCACCACACTCCGAATTTCGCAATGTCTGAAACGGGTTGGGCGAAAGGGTTCCTTGTGTCAGCGCGCTAATCCTTTTTTGGCTCTCGAAGCAAAAAGATTAAGAATTAAAAATTAAAAAAAAAAAGAGAAGGGTGGGTAGAAAGAAAAAAAAAACCCCTGTAATCTCCGGATATATTAAAAAAGCAAAGGGGGATATCGCTTTTCTCTTCCTTCTCTGCCATGCATGGGGATGAAAACCTATGACATGAAGAACAACTTGATGTGTGGCTGGACCGACCAAATCTTTCGTTTGTTCATACGATGCGATAGCATGATGATGTGTAGGGGGGGAAACTGCTTAGTCTTTTTATTTTTATTTTTCGTTCGCTCTTTTCATCATAGGCTTGTTCCCCATCTCAAAGCTGCAGATGATGAGCGTAAAGCCTGATAAAGGTTCTCGAGTACCGCAGAGAGACTCATACCAGAAGCAGCATAGCACCCATCGCTTCATCCTCCATCAAGCCACTAGTGAGGCGCTAGCACCCTTCGTCTCGTCGACACCCCTCACCCAAATCGGAAAGTGTGGCTTAACACCATCTCCAATCTGAGCCCGCCGCCTGGAAGCCCACTCTGGACGAGACCTTCCCAATAGAACATCCCTCCAAGCCCTCCATTTCACTTTTATAAGGCGCAGGGACCTCCTTTCCATCTTAGCCCCACCCACCGCCCAACCGTTTCGGTAATTCTCCTGGGCCAAACAACCGGATGTGACCCGTCAGAAAGCACAAACCCTCGAGGTGCCGGACAGGTTGAAAAACTCTTTGGCATTGTTTGGAGAGAGGGGAGTGGGAAAGAGATCAAAAAGTGACGAAGAAAGGAGGGTTTAGGGCTTTTTCAACTACCGAACTTGGAGCAAGCTAGGTCTAGGAAGTAATTAGCACACTCCATCCAAAGTCCAACCAAGTGATGACAAAAGGAAAAACGGAGCTCGCGTGCAATGCATTTCGGCTATCATCAGCACCCCCATCATTCTGCAAGGAAAGAAAGAGAAGGAAAAGAAGAAAACAAAATGGGAGAACATGATACTGTACCCGCATTCGTTGCTTGGTGAAACCATGATAGTTAACTAGTTAACTTCCAACCTCTACCATGGCACAGCACTCGAGTACAGTACTCGAGTACCGGTGCACTTCAAGCCCGTGAATCTTACTCAAGCAGGTATTGGCGCCGCCGCAGCACGCGGTGTATGAAACCAGTACTACTCGTAATTCTCTGACGTTTGTGAACACGACTGCTATTGCATACACCAAATTTTTGAGGCTCCGGCCGACTTTTTGCGTGTATGCAATAGCAGTTGTGTTCACAAACGTCAGAGAATTACGAGTAGTACTTGCAGCAGTACCGCACCGTAGGAACTCGAATACTCGAGTAATTAAAAGAAGAGCAAGAGAAAAACGGGAATCCCGAAAACTCCATTCGGCCAGCCTTAACTCAGCTTGGCTTCAGGGAGCTCCCGGCAAACCCAGAAAATATCCTAGATATTTACAGTGTACTATCATAGTATTTTTACAGTGTACTCGTAATTACTGTAAAGGCGGGTGTGAACACTCCAATAGGCCTGTGGCACAAAACGAGGCAGACAATAAGAGTGAAAAAAAGGAGAAAACGTTCAAGATGAGAGGGTTTGAAATGCCGGTCCAGGAGCACCATCGGCCGCAGGGGTGTATACCTAATACCGTACCGTACTCTGCGAGCAGAGTTACGTACCGGTATGGACGCTCAGATACCGGTACAGTATGCACTTCAGGATCTTCTCGTAAAAGTCGGAATTGGGCCCAGGGGTCTCGCCAACTACCTTCCATTGTTCGCTTAAAGAGTGGCGATTCGTCCTGTGGTTGGCTCCGCAGACCTTTCGAAAAGATACGAGCAGCATCCATGACAGAGGAGAGTGCTCTCGGTTCACCACTGTGCTATCGATTCAAACTTAGACCTCGGCCACACCAAGAAATTCACGACTTCGGGCAAGTCGGACACTATGAGAGCCTCTATCTCTCCCATAATTCTCCCTGAATTGTTTGCTCAGCAATTGAGGCAGATATATTTTTGAAGTAGTGCCCGATTTGGAATAGGTGCACGAACACCACAGTACCACACTTTGGTGGCCTTTTATCGCTGTCTCGGCATACACACCAAAACAAACCAAACAAAAGTATCGTCCATGAATATTGGTACCGTATCATACGTACCAAAAATTAAGAAAAAAAAACACACCTTGTTCAGGGTAGCTCCCCCAAAAAAGCCCCCTGCGCTCTCCCTCGGTCCCCCCTTCTCGCTATTCTGTGAATGGCTACTCTGTGAATGTTTAAAGAGTGTTAGAAAAGCACGTTTCAAGAAGAGTTCTGCTTTGATGTGGATGAGGTCCAAATTTGCTGCAGGTATGATGCTGCTGGTGCATAAGGACTCATTACAAGTAGAAAGTGATAAGTTAATTTAAGTTAGCCTGCAAGGTAATAATCCCTGTCTTATTCTCGGGCACTTGTGTTGATCATAACCCCTGTACGGGTAATTGACAATATTTTGAACGTTCTCTCCAAAGAAAGGTTAAAACATACGAGAGCAACTCATTTTAACCGGAGCACTTCGAACGCTGGGAAATCCCTTACTCCAAAGTGCCAAGGCTGCCTCAACAGATACAAATCCTAATTTAGTTTTTCCTTCAGGAAAGAGGAGGATGCCAAAAGCATCAATCTCCAGGTGAGCTACAGGGTTTTGAAGGTCAAGTTGGAGAGACATAAACTCCAGACTCCGATTGCTATCTGGTAAACTTGCCAGCCAAAGAATTATTAACAGGTGATTAACCAGAGCGGGACGCTAATTAATGTGGTCTGGAGGGAACCAACGAAAGGATCCCGACATAAAATTGCCAAGAACTACGAAGGTACAGCACCTAAGTTTTGAATATTCAAAACTTAGGCGCTGTACGAGTACCTTCGTAGTGCTCTGCGCCCAATTCCGAGATTCTTGGCATCTCTATTTCTGGAGACCTTACAAATTGGCCGGTCCCGCTGGTGCTCATGAACCAGGTTTCCTGCACCCCATTATCCCCTAGTCATAGTCACTTCCTCCAGGCACTGCCCAGATGCCCGCCACCCGGAGAACCAAATAGTCGGACCATGTGCTCTGGCACCGGTAGGTCTCTTGAGTTGCCTCCCCCTCCTCTGATCAGGTCCGGTCTTCTTTTCGTTCTCTCATGTCTTAGAGGGGCCGAACGGCTCTCGCCTTTTACTGTGTTTTACTGTGTTTTTTCGCTCCTTTTCTAGAGAAAGGAATTTTAGACCACTGGTGCCCGGCACACGGTCCAATTATTTGAATTCGAGATTCTCTGGAAGTCACTGTTTATGCCCGCCCACAAGGCTTACGAAATCATTAACCTGTGCGGGGGTATATTTGGCTGGCTAATCTCAATTAACTGGTCCATAACTCCCCGCCGCCCATACATCCATACCAAATCTTGCACAGAGAACTGCTTGTATCATGTATGATACCATTACCGTACGAGCACAGAACATCGGAAAGCACAGAAGCAGGATAAAGGATGCAAGCCCTACTGCTATCTCTCAATCCCCTACCCCCTCCCCTCTTTCTTTCCTCCCTTCTTTCTTTTTCCTTCACTCAGCTCCCGTAGTCTTTGACAATAATCCTCAGCATCACTGCAAAATCACCAATCGAGCACGAGTACCGGCAACCTGCGTACCGCAGTATCATCATACGCACTACAGTACTAGTACATTGCATCCCACTCGTCCTCGAGTGCAGACCCATGTACCCCAGTATCTCTTTACTGGTGGCTTACCAGAAGTCGAAAAAGTAAAAGCCCAAGGCCAAAAAAACCTTGCTCGCTCCTGCAATGCGGCACTTTTCACAGCTTGGCTGCTGGGGGGCATCCTCACCCACCCACTCACTATCCAGTAAAAACTGGAATAATTGAGAGTGACGCTTGGAAATCTAAAATTTCCTCCTTTGGATTAAGGGGGGGAAAAACATGGGCAAAAGGATTCTCTTTCAGCCCTCAGTTGAGACAAGTAAAAAGAAAAGTGCAATGGAGCTTACTAGGAGAGGCAACCCCAACGTTCCCAGCGGGATTCTCAATTGTTCCTGTTTTACGGTACACGTGAGACCGCGACTGTGGCACAGACCCTCCACGACCAAAACCCGACAGAGGGAGTCCCGTTCCCTGTCCAGTAATTACTTGAGTAACCGGGGGCCATCGAAGCGGTTGGTTACCGCAGTGCAATCCTCCTTTGCCCGCACAACCCCTTCTCCCGTGCCCTACCGTATGATGCTAGCAATCTTACTCTCCCAATACCAGTGCTACGCTATCTACAGCCCAATATCAAACCAAACCAAAGATCCACGCCCCTCTTCATCTCAAATGAAAATCATATACCGGTACTCGAGTACCGGTAATCAAAGCTCAGGGCCCGGGACCTTTTTCCCCTCCCCGAATCCCCAAAACCAAAAACTCGGTTCACGATTGATGGGATGTGTGTGGGCCTTTACCCGAGCATGAACAGGTGAAACGGTGCACGGATCTTTGGAGGTCGGGATTTCCTTGGCCGGCTAGCTAGTTGGTAGGCATCATGGGGAGGGAAGGAACGGCCGGGAGAGGATGGGAGGAAAGGAACGGAACGGACAAGATGAATGAAGCCAAAAGCTACCAACAAAACAAGAAACAGTCGTCCAGTCCAATGCTAGAATCTGGCGAGCGAGGGCAGCTAGGGTAGGAAATCCAATCCAAATACTGGTAGCGTATCGCACCAATACCAGGCCAATACTGTATCAATACTGCACTGACCCTTCTTCCCTTCCCTTCCTCCCTTCCTCCCCCCATTCATGCCACACCGCACCTCCGTCCGAGACTCGCCACAGAACCCCCCCAATTCATTTCCAGCTCCAGGGGCCCGGACTGGCCAAACGAAGGCACGAAGGACGAAACAGACCGCTGGGATGTGATATGATTTATTATAGTTTATTCTCTCGGGGGAGCGAATCCCATTTCCTCACATCTCCCCCCCCCTCCATCCATTCCAAAAGGAAAAGAAAAAAACAAAGATACCCGCTATCAACTTCGGCGAATACAAACTTTCCATAAGGCACTCGCAGAAGGCAAGTACAGTACTCGTACTGTGCCCAAAAGCAGGGATTGGCAAAATATACTCGTATGGCGAAAAATCTGTGCGTGTCCCAGCGCCCTCACAAGCTCACGCACGACCCCTGCCTCCGGGTCCTTCTCGCCTGCTACGAGTACTCGAGCAGACCGCCACTGGACTGGGCTGATACGAGTGCTGCACCCTTGCCAGCAGAAAGGAACAAAAACAAAATCCAACGTCGGGCTTGTATGGTCTGGGCGGATGGTTGTGCTCGTACGTATGATAGCAAAGGACGCGTTTTGTGCTGATAAACAAAAGAAACAATAGGAACGTCCACCCAAACAAACAATACCCCCATCCACCCGGCCGGTGTCAGGTCCGGACAGTACCGGAATAAGCCACCACAGTAAGTTAGCTACAGTAGCCAAAACCCAATCCTATCCCATACCACACCACATAATAGAGCCCTACGGTAGTGCCGGTACGGGTGCTATGGCTATTTTCACGTGCCCTCACTCGCTTCACCCGATTGCTTGCTTGCTTGCTGTTGCATCTTACTGTACCGAAGCCTAACCCCTCTTCTCAGCCTGGCCCGATCGAACGTGAAGATGTGGGAAACGAAGGGAAAAAAAGGCTCACCACGGTGAAAATTGTGGTTTAATCGGACTCACCGGTGCCGTACCGGTATCGGGGAACCCCCCACACACACACTATCGAAGCAAAACTCGAGTGACCCTACATGAACAGACCCGAGGCAATAAAAACTTTGTACCTTCACCCCGCGCCAACAACTTTTCTTTAACCGATGATGTATTCGAGTACCGTACAGCAATAAGCCCCACCCCGTGAGAACAACGAGACAAGAAACATTCCTCCCGCCCGTTAGAACCTACACCCTCTTTCACTCAACGTTATTTGTGTAGCTTCGCTTGCGTGCCGAGGGGGTTCAACTTGATTTATTTGTTTGTACGAGTACTTGTATGATAGACCCCAATCAATTCATCCCGTTTTCATTTTTTGCTTTTTTTTCAAGTGGTTTTTTTTTTTTTTTTTTTTTTTGGTGGGTATAATACTCTTTCGATATATACTTGTACGGACGGTATGTAAGTAGAGCCGAGATTACGGTAGGTATCTTCTGCCGTTGGGTTGGAGGAGGAGGAGGCTCGGTTCTGATGCTTGTTGGATGGAGAAGGACCTGCCAGATGTGTTTGATAGCCGTTTATGCGTTGTGGGATGCCGTTCGATCGAGTACTGTAAGGGGCAATGGGATGGGGGAGAGAGGGGAAGGGGATATTGGGGGGGTATATATCTGCGATTATTAAAAATGGTAATTTGAGAATTTGTTGTTGTTAGTCTATCGGGGGTTGTGTGTGTGGAGATTGTTTGTTTATTTATTTTGTTTTGTGGACAAGTTAGCCTACGGTAAGTGTCTGTTGCGCACACCGTAGCATGTGAAAGTGAAAGTTTTGGCGATTGGTGGCAGTTGCGGGTGGGGGATGGATGGGGGGCGCAATACCGGTATTACGATTTGTGGGAGATAAATAAAGTTGGGTGGGGATAGTGTAAGTTAAGTTGTTACAGAAGGTGAGAAGAAGAAGAAGCCATGGCCTGATACCGGTACAGTACCGTACTCTAACCGTGCCGAACCGGGTTCGAGAATCGTCCGGGAGCGGGTCTGATTGATTGTACGATATCATATCATGCCAGCGCTACTGTATTCGTAGAGTGTACCGGTAAGGCTTGAAACTCACCCCCAATAGGGGCCACGGAATGATAGGAAGAGGATTGTTTATCCCTGATGGGCAAACGGACTCCATCTTGTGCTCTTTTTAGTACGACACCCACCCATGAGTGGCATAAAACTGAATGATAACAACAACAGCTCAATCCCGTGTGATTTAATATCTTAACCCTTTGTGCCGGCCCGGATTCCCAAGGTTTGAAGGCTTTTCTTCTTCTTCTCCTGCCCAGCTCGTTCTCGGGAGCTAGCTTAGCTAGCTGGCTCTCCATCCCATGCGAAGCATGTCGCGGATAAAAGGTTTACAGATAAGCAAACATAGTGATGAAAAGCCACTATTTCGAGCGAAAATTCTATCCTTTTCTACCCACTCACGGAAGAGAAAGAGGGGGGGGGGAAGGGGAAAACATATTCTGGGATTAATAGTGTATGTAATCAGACGAGATAAAACTGTCTGCAATCATTGGCCACGGCAGGCCTTCTCTGGCTTACACATATTTTTTGTGACCTGCTGCAAGTCTTCACTACAAGAGCTCCCTCTTGGCTGCGATTGGGTGTCACTTATCACGGTAGTAGTCACGATGTTCTTTGGATCTGGTGCCTGCTGGGAAGTAACCGAGTGGTGTTAGCTGGTCATACACAGCTGCGAAGTCGAGGGTTTTCGTTAGTGAGTGGGCTGCTTAAGGGGAAATTTAAGGATTTCGGATAGCGTGTCAAAAGAAATGCATGGCTGCAACGTATATATCGATGTCACTCCGCCTAGATCTTCAGTTTGGACCCAAGTTGATATAATACCTAACTATTGGGAGCACGTGGTCTAAGAGTGAGTGAGTGATATTCCATGATTTGATGGTATCTCTTTGCATCTGATCTGATTTAGGAATGCCAGGGGGGTACTGGCGCATTCATTGGTGCTTGATAGCAAAATGGGGGTGGCTCTGGGGGTATTGGCTCTGCAAAGTGTAGCGCTTCATAACCTGCTATTTTCGAGTGATGCTCTATGATTAAATGGATTGAGAGTGTATCGCTACGGTACTGCACTATATGGTTCCTGCGGAAGCGATCACCATCATCATCACGTTTCGGGTAGATTGTAGGGTCTCTTGTTTCCTTGTGTACGGCCAGTTACCATATCAGCTTCTTGCAAATGTTTGGCTTAGTTTCGGGGGGGGGGGGGAACGACAAGTGTGTACTGTGCTCTAAAAGGTGATAGGAAATAAGCCTCCAAAGCATATGGAGACTTCGTCTTCTGCTGGGTCCTTAGTGAACTCATGAAACGTAGGAGCTTTCATCGTAACTGAGTGTGGAACGATAGCACAAATCATTGCGTAAATAGCTGGATGGATGCCTCCCATGGTATTTAAAGAGAAAATTTTGGGCCCTATACATGAGATAGGACATTACAGGATTCAGGATTGAACAAACAGGAGAGATATAACAAAAGAAAAGCAGGAATTTGCCGGAAAAATTTTATAACCCGGATAGGAAATTGCAGTGGGAATCGCCGGTAATTTCCACGAACTAGACTTAATTCCTGTTGTCTTCAAGATCAACAAGCCTGTGGTTGAAGACTCCCTTGCCTTTGCCATTGGGGTACTCCATGATGCTGCTGTCTTTCTCAACATCCTCACCCCATCTAGCGGCCTTAGAGGTTGGGACTTTGGCGACTCTGGCCCAGTCAGATTTCTTCGAACGCATCGTGGAGGCGCTAGAATTCTTAGATTTCCCTGCTACCTGCCACTCGTTCTCGTCCCCCTTCTTGTCTGCAACGGCCAACGCCGCGAAATTGTCGTCCAAGTCGGAGTGGGATTCCTCGGTGGATTTTGCGATTGCAGCGGAAGGACCTGACTTCTTAGGGGTGAATTTGGTGGGTGGTGTCGGGGTTTCCCAATCCTTTACTCTGTTAACATTTGTATTAATCATGGGGAAGGGGGTTGTTTTACGTCGAAGTCCGAGTCAGGCTCGCTGAGATCGGCAGAGCCCGACTCATCAGAGCTAGGTGCAATGTTTGGCTCGGTTTCGAGATCTTTGTCGACACACTCTTTACACCTTGCTTGGTCTGGGTTTTTTCTCTGACTCTTTGCGAACCCATCCAAAGACTTGGTGGAAGAGCAGACACAGCAGGTAAGCTTGGTGGTTTGTTGAGCGGTACAATCCTTGCATGTAACTTTGACGCTGTTAGGGTCGCGGACAACTAGTATTGTGAGAAGTTGGTTGGATTAGCGCATAGGGCGATGGCGTCGCATTTGGGGAGAGGGGGAAAACAAACAAGCTTTATTATAGCTACTAAATTTGCTTAATTGGCGACCTGCGAATTGACTCTGGTGTTTCCTACCGCGACAAACATTGCAAACGATGTTGGAGGGGACCCTATTGCATAATTGAGATTCTTTAGTGTTGGATCCCGCGGGGGTGAATCGATAGTAGGGAGAGGCTAGTGATGAGGACTAGAATTGGGTGAACTAGTGCATAAACGACAGAGACATACTTGTTCGATCCGGAAGAAGCTCCACGCTGGTTAACTAGGTTGCGATTAAACTTCTGGTAGTTGGAATTCGGCATTTTGTGGTGCACGGGGGGATAGGCGAGGCTTGGCGGTTATGAAGCGGGGGAAGCTCGGTAGAGAGGGGGGAGAGAAGAGAGGAGGGGATGGAGGGTGGAATAGAGGATGAAAGTATGGTGGAGGTGGAAAGGTTAAGGGGCTGGGGGGGGCAAGGGGAGGGGAAGGAGGAGGGGTGAGGGGTGAGGGGTGAGGGCTGCTATCTTTTGGTGGGGTTTAATTGGGGGATGCGCGGATGAAAGCTGTGATTCTGGATGAGGCTAGGTTACACCACGCGCGAGTACAAGTACCGTAGAAAGAAGCCTTTTTGTGGGAATATTTTGAGACTAATCAACTTGAGTGCCGACACTAGCCCTATTGTACTGTGCTCGTAGATGAGGGAAACACTGGTACGCCGTGTATATCATACTATTACTGGTGGTTGTTGCACCGAGAGCCTCAAACCTCCCCGCTGCGACTGCTTTTTTTTGCATTAATTTATGAGAAGAGATAAGTTAATTCGATTGGGTATGAGTTGAGCTTGTTTACCCAACCCTGCAGCAGACATCAATTCATCTGATTCGTTTTGGTGCGGGGACAGTATAGCTCTCTGGTTTAATGATGCTAGCGATGGCGAGGCTTAGGTTAATCAATCCATTCATCCATACATTTGTACATTCTTCCTAACAATATCATAACATTCTCGTACTCGTATCAAGTGCCATTAATGGTATCATCTGCCGCAATTATCCAACTGAGAAAGAGAGAAAGCTGCTAATGTTCATAGGTGGAAGAAAACAAAGGAAAACATAACCCCAAATCCTCCTAACCATCCTCCTGGCCTGAGGGCATTGCCACTACCGGTACTTGTACTGGTAACTTTCGGTGGCCCTGCTGTGGAAGAGCGGGAGCCTGTCTCGACGGCCTCTGCACTGCTCGAAGGATTTTCGTTCTTAGTCTTGGGGGGTGATGTGGGCTCTGGGTCGGCGATGGTGCTAGTTGGTCTTGGAGGAATTGGGGTGAAAAGGCTGGTAGTAATGTCTGAGGTGGCGGCCTTAGAAGTCATCGGGGTCGGTGCTGGGATTGATATTGAGTTTGATATTGATAAACCGCCCGGCCTCCGACAAAGCGGGGCCCCGGGGACGCATGTCGTTCCGTTGGGACAACAGCCACTGCCATCCGCGCACAGAAAGGTCCCAGGATCGCAAAGGGAGGTACTGGAGCCAGAACCACCACCACCAGAAGAGCCAAGTCTCTCACACCCCGGGGTTCCGCCCTGAACTGCGCACTTGTGCGTGGCGGTAGGACAGCACCCGCTAAAACCGATTATATTGGTACAATCTGTTTCTCCAGCAGGACAGTAGGTAATTGACGGGTCGCAGATTTTACCGATTGGACAACACGCGACGTTCGTACCACTCCCTATACAATCGTACCCAATAGGACAGCATTTGTTTACAGTCGGGCAAATGTAGCTGTTAGCCGAAGCACACGTGTTCTGCCGTTTCCCAAGTCTGGATGGATTGACGGCAGGAACAATCCCTGGAGAGAAACCTTCGAATTTGGGTTTGGGGACGCTCATTGGCAGGAGATCGGCATCGGATGGGGCGTGGGGGCTCGGATCCGCCGCCAGTGATGGGACAACCGTGAGGGCTGCAAGAAGGTACAGTTGCGCCAGGTTCTTCATCGTACTTTGTCTGTTGTGACGGTGTCTATCGAGGTCTGTCGAGCTCTTGAGACGGACAGTGGTGGGAGAAGGGACAGAGACGAGGGTTCGCAGAGGAAAGAGTCCGCAGTATAAGTACCTAATATCACCTCGCCCAACAAGTGGGTCTGGGGGACGCCAAGCGTGCCCTCGTATTTTGTGCCCCATTTTGGTGTGAACCTTGCGAACCGTGGCTACGCCATTGTGGTACAAGAAGTGGGATGATCTGCTGAGGGAACTCTCTTTGTTGGCTAACGGCTGCTGCCGAGTGGAATAGAATTCATGATTCACGATATCCTTCGTTATCCTTGGAGGAACACCGAGACTCCTCCCTTACCGGACGGCGGATAATGCTGTCGAATTAAGACTATACAGGCATTTTGGATCATAAAGCAACCCCCTACCGTTCGGAGAGCTGGACAAATGTCCCATTACCACAACACGCTCCTGGGATTCCAGATAATATCCACTGAGCCAACTGTTCAGACTTTACCCGAAGCGAACTGATATTCCTAATTGAGTTTGTCACAGTGCAGTGTAACCTTGGCAAGTTATCCCAGGCAGCCTCAGTGAAGCATGATCGCGGTCCCGGTACTGTGCCCGTACTCGAGTACAGTAGAAAGTGGAATAATCGAACCGTGTGCCACAGTAAAGAATCACCGACTTTAGAAAAGGGGTGAAAAACACAGCAAAAACAGAGCTGCTCAGCCCCTTTAAGGGACACGAAAAAACTATAAACCACCAGACCATACTAAAAGGAGGCAGCTCCGGCGACATGGCACATGGTTCGATTATTCGAGTTTCTGCGGTACTGTTCCTGTGTCGTATCCATGGTACAAGTACAACAGTGCTGGCAGTCTGTAGCGCGCTCACGAGCGAGGCAGACCCTGAGAAGCAGGGTAGTGAAAATCCCTCGAAGGCTTGTGGAGCGGCGAGTGCGCAGGTAACCCAGCCCTCCATCGACATATTGTACGATACCGGTAGGCCATTTTTTCGCTCGCACTCGAGGAGAGTAGAGTGCTTGGGTGACGAACTACTTGCTTTTGTATATGATATATCTTTGCTTGGCAGTTTCAAGGTCAAAAGTACTGTAATTATTATGCTCCAAATGTACTAGTACATACGCCAGCTTGTGGCTTTTGGAAAGCCCTCCGATTGCACCAATAGCATAGCAGCAATTGCTCCACACGGTTCAACTCTCTCTCTGGAATGTCATAAAATCTCTTTCCATCTCCAACTGTTACCTGTGAATAATACAAGTACAGTACTGTACTGTAGCATTGTAGGTTCAAGCTTAAATCATCTGACACCCTCCGCAACCATACAAATTGGGCGAGAAGTGATCTATCTTGCAGGTCCGAGTAGTGGCGGTACCATGGAATCGAGGGGTGTTGAGGTGATTGATGATTGGAGAACGCCTTATTGGAATTCTTGACTTGGACTACCGTAGATGGTGCTGCTATCGGTGCCCGTTACTCGCAGCTGCCACCGTGATTGGCTAGGCGCTTAAATAGGGTTCCAAAGGATTCTGCTGCGTTTGATGACAATGCTTATCCTGCGACGGTACTTGGGCGCAAATCAAAGATCAGGACGGTGTGACAAACAAAAATCCACCTGTTGCATCATATTGGTAGATATGGATGTCACTCCTTCAGAATCTTTAATTCGCACCCATGTGCCAGTACTCGAGTATATGTCGGTGTTATGATCTTCGTCTCTTCTTGGGAAGTGCGCAGAGGTTGTTTCGATGATAGGCAGGGGTTTTTATTAAAAAAGTGCTGATACTGTATTAAGGTAATACGGTACCAGTATCCCCAATTACGGTAGATTACTAAACATGAATTCTGCAGGCATTGTTTAAAGTTGCCGTAAGGACTGGAATGATTGAGAATCTCGCTCGGGGCGTTGGAGTTACCTTTCTTGTTTTCGGTTGTCTCACTCAACTGAGGGCGGTGGAGCAAAAGGCACAGCAGACACATTTCACAGCCCGGGGGGGCCTGCCTAAACCGATACAGGTAATAGTGAAGGGACGAAGACTTAGAACGATGACAGACCCTTGTTAAGGGAGGCAGCCTTAGTGTCCCAACATATTTATCTTCCATTCGAAGATTCTTCATGACTGCGACAGGGATAGCAAAATTTAATGTCAGAAAAGTCTAAGTAGGGCGAAAATCGCTGCCCAAAAGGCGGGACACTAGGGAGCGGGCATCCCGCTGGAGTCGTGGGCATAGCCACCTTAGTGGGTACAGTACTAGTACAAATGCCACGCGGGGTATCCGAGTCAATCTGCTCACCCCGTCGTTGCCGAGAATACCTCTGCGGGCCCAACATTTGGTGATGAAAGGGAAATATCGGCTGGCGGAGGTATTCTTGCTTGGCAAAGGCGAGTGAGTAGGTTTGAATTAACCTGTTTGTTTCCTCAATTTGTAGTATTACTATGACATACCTCTGGTCTCTGTTCTATATTACCTTATTCTGCTTCCTGTAAAAGATACGAGTTTGCACTACACGGATGGACTGTCTAATATCACTCGAGATACATTCCACGGGAATAAGACAAATGTATCAGGCAGCAATGTAAATAGGAGACAAAGTTGTACGGGTAAGAGCGATAGGAGTGGCTTGCTTGACTCTCCGGGGCGGGGGTAAATAGGTTCATTACGGAGGTACAGCTCCTAAGTTTTGTATGTTCCACAGGGTGTAAGAGCAGCAAACCTCGCTTGTGGAACATTCAAAACTTAGGCGCTGTACCTCCGTAGATACTCTCTTGGAGATACCATAATTGTGATTTTCGGGGGTGGCGATATCCAACAAAGTGCTCGGAGAATCATTACCATACCCGGATGAGCAGTCCCCACCTAACACTCCTTTTACTTCATAGACCCCGGTAACTAGCGATGCAGTGTTCTCTGGTCCAGATGTTTCATCACCGTACCTAACTTGCTCCGCCATTAAAACTACTCAACTCACCCATGTATCCGGTCGAGTAGTAGCTAATTTTTTTTCCTTTCACTCCTACTAGTGATATCCTACCGTAGCTTTGACCTCTTTATTTCTTGTATTTCATACCTTCTTGTATTTCATGCATGGATCGTTGATCTGCCCTCACTTGGATTGCTGAGTGGCCACTCTGGGGCAAGGTGGGTCTACGAGTACTGATATGAAACATACCGTAAAATCTCGTAAAATCCAAAAATCTCCGTAGCAGGAGTCGTAGCATGAGTTAATCTTCGCACTCAAAGACAAAAACCTCTAAGGAGGACTAGTGTTTTCATCACACGGTGAAGCCTGAGTGTGCTGGGTGTGTTGGATCTCATTAACTGGTATTCGCAATTGTGGTGTCATGTCCGATCAAACATATCGTGGATGGACTGGGGGTTGACCCCTGCTACGGAGGTGGTGGATTATACGAGATCTTACGGGAGATTCTTCCACCCACAATGGAAGGAGGAGGGTACGATACGGAAAAGAAAAAATAAATAAAACGGGTTGTTTAGAGTGATGCGCTGTGGTTAAGTTTGCTACTCACGGTATGACATGGGTATGTTGGGTTGTTTTTGGTTCCAGAGTGTTACACTGTGTCTCTAGGATTCTTGGGTAGGGTTTTGCGTAACGTTTGATTAAGTACCATATTGTGTAGTCCGGTAGCTTTTAATGGGGTTGCCAAACATGGGCTCCCATGGGAAAGTTCCCATTGCCTGGCATCAACATGTATTGTGCGGGGAACAGTTTCCCGTTGTTTTACCTTACAGCCGCAATTCGCCGGACAGAATCAATTGTTTACAGTGCAGTAGTGTATGATATTGTTGGAACATAGCCAACAAGTGCCCTAGATTGTGGAAGATAGAGCATGGGAAATTGGAGATAGATTATCAAGTAAGGATGTAGGGATCGTGAAGACATAGGGGGTATATATCAGTTGTGGAGAGTGTTATTTACTTATGTTGTATTGCTGTATATGCTGGAGACCTCTACTTATACCTGTATAGAGGATCTATCTGCTACAATACGAGTTCTGATTCTTCCAAATGTTCCGAGCCAAACATAAGTTACTTCAGTCAGGTTGAAGTAATACTTCCGATACAACACCACACACAAACTTAAGCTGTACAGTCTTTTAAGGAGAGCCCATTAGTGGTCGCTCTTTGTGTTGACAATTTCTCAGTCCCCCAGCACTTTCCTCACAGGACTTTGGCGGCAGCCCGATACTGCTACGTTTTTCGATGCGGGGGGAGAGATTCACTCCAAGGGAGGTGTAGTGGAGGAGAAAAGGGAAATGGGGGCGTAAATGGGACGAGGTAAGATTCAGGAAGGTCAGCAGCCATACTGTGAAGGGATTCGCTAAATTCCACGAGAGTCTTCCGGCTCGTGGGAAATCGAATTTTGTTGCCTTGTCTTTCATAACTAACTTATGATATGTCCTTGAATACCTTACCCTATCGCATCCTCCTCTATCCTATCCCATCACCAACGGCACCGTTTGAACAACACAATGGGTGCAGAGTAAAATAGGGAAGAATAAAGAAGAAAATAGGAGAAAGGAGGAAAGAGAAAATCTAAAGTGAGAAACGTACAGATGTGAGATCAAAGAGGATGTAAGGGAAAACTAGGATGTATACCGTGGGACCCAAAAAGGAATAGGAAGAATTCTGGGATCAAGCAGGTCTTAAGGACTAATGGGGGGATTGGATATAGAAAAGGTAAAATATAAGTAAAACCTAGCGGCAGTGATTGCGGTGACGGTGCGCACTATTAGTTGTCATATCGCGCTCTTTTTCGGGGTGATATGTTTAAGGGATCCACGGAGTCATCTTCAGGAGTGTGTGATTTCCGCTTCAGATCGTCGTCGGCGAATGAGTCGGGGATTGCTTCTCGCACGGGAGCGTGGCCTGTTAGACTAGTAGCTGGGGAGAGGATTTTGTCATCCGGCTCCTCTGGAGTTTTTGAGTCTACATTGAGCCGTTTGGTGAGCAGCTCAACTATGCCCTCATGCCGCTTCTCGGTTGCCCAGATGAGTGGTGTTCGGAAATCATTGTCTGCAGTGTCAGGGTTTACATCGTCTCGTTCCAGGAGGGGTTTCGCGATGCCCTCGTATCCCATCATGGACGCCCACAAGAGCGGTGTCCGGCCTTGGTTGTCGCATGAGTCTGGCTTGACATCCTTGCGTTCGAGGAATAGCTTCACCACGCCCCGACCGTGGGCACTGCGTCCCCCTAGGCGTAGCTTAAAAATACTTGGGGCGCACCGGCCAGCCGTCCACGAGAGCGGCGTTCGGCCGTCGTTATCAGATGAATTGGGGTTAACTTCTTTGAGTGCGAGGAGTTGCTCTATTATACCTTTGTGGCCATTCTCAGCCGCCAGCGAAAGTGGCGTTCGGCCGTCATTGTCAGATAAGTCAGGATTGACTCCCTCGCGTCTGAGGAGTAGCTTCACTGTACCCTCAAGCCCATTCTTGGCCGCTACCGATAGCGGTGTTTGGCCGTTCTTATCAGATGAGTTGGGATTGACTTCCTTGCGCTCGAGGAGTAGCTTCACTACTCCCTCGTGCCCCTGATGAGCCGCCTGCCACAGTGGTGTTTGGCTGTCCTTATTAGATGAGTCGGGATTGACTTCCTCGCGTTCGAGGAGCAGCTTGACTACATCCTCATGCCCGTGGTAAGCCGCCTTGCCCAGTGGTGTTTGACCGCGGATATTAGATGGGTCGGGGTTGACTTCCTTGCGTGCTAGGAGTAGCTTCACTATACCCTCATGCCCAAAACAAGCCGCCTTCCACAATGGTGTTCGGCCATCATTATCAGATGAGTTGGGATTCACTTCTTTGCGTCCAAGGAGTAGCTTCACTACGCCCTCGTGACTAAAACAAGCTGCCTTCCACAGTGGCGTTTCGCCGCGGCTATTAGATGAGTCGGGATTCACTTCCATACGTCCAAGGAGTAGCTTCACTACACTCTCGTGCCCAAAGCCCGCTGCCTTCCACAATGGTGTTTGGCCGTCCTTATCAGATGAGTTAGGATTGACTTCCTTGCGCTTGAGGAGTAACTTCACTACGTCCTCGTGCCCAAAACAAGCCGCCTTCCATAGTGGTGTTTGGCCGTCGTTATCGGATGAGTCGGGATTGACTTCCTCACGTTCGAGGAGTTGCTTCACTACACTCTCACGCCCATAGCAAGCCGCCTTCCATAATGGCGTTTCACCGCGGTTATTACGTGAGTCGGGATTGACTTCCTTGCGTTCGAGGAGCAGCTTCACTATACCCTCATGCCCGTAATAAGCCGCCTTCCACAGTGGTGTTTGGCCGCGGTTGTCAGGTGAATCGGGATTGACTTCCTTATGTTGGAGGAGTAACTTCACTGCACCCTCGTGCCCATTACTGGCCGCCTTCCCAAGTGGTGGTTGGCCGCGGCTATTAGATAAGTTGGGATTGACTTCCTTGCGTTCGAGGAGTATCTTTACTGCACCCTCCTGCCCATAACAAGCCGCCCTCCACAGTGGTGTTTCGCCACGGTTATCGGATGAGCCGGGATTAGCTTCCTTATGTTCGAGGAGTAGCCTCATTATACCCTCGTGCCCGCTGGCTGATGCCTCGGAGAGCGGTGTTCGGCCTTTGCTCTCTGCAATATTGGGATCCGCGCCACCTAATTCAAGGAGCAATCTACAAACACCTTCGTTGTTCTCTCTAACGGCCCATAGGAGTGGTGTCAATCCCCAGGCATCTTTCTCGTTTACTTCACAATCCCCCGACTTTATTAGAGCCGTAGCAATTTCCACAACCCCAAAGTATGCGATGGCGTGTAGACTAGTGAACCTGCCCCCATGGTTTGTAATCGGAAGGTTGTGGCCGGACAACCATACTAGGTTTACTTGAAGTAGTTTTGCAGATACATGGTGGGCATACCGGTCAAGAAATTGGAGTGCGAGTGATTTCGTACGTTCTGATAGCTCCTTTCTCGCATGCACTCCCCAATAAAAAGATGCATAGTCGAGAAAGGGTGTCGTCGTCCGGGGCACCCGGGGGTCTGGCTGCAGGTCGCTAATTTTCTGAAAGTTGAGATAAGTGAGACAAGCTTCTGCCATTTTCGAGTGAACACTACCGAAAAGCTCTGGATGTCCGACGAGATACTCCTGGAGAGTCAAATGTACCAACCGGACTCTTGACCCCTCCTCATCCATTGTGGCCAGCCCTAAACAACAGCCTAATAGTGTCCCGATTGCAGGCGCATTCTCGGGCTCGAGCTCAGTCGAATCTTCTTCGATTGCCAGCGCATGGCATAACTCCTCTGCGCTCAATGGCCGCTCGGATTGTGAGACCCACATTAGAACCCCCATTCCCAGTCTCCCCTTGTCCCCATCCTGCTCCATGATCCGCTCTAGAGTTGCACCATAGGCATCACCCATTCCCAGGCCATTGGTCATCTGTTCAAGTGTTTTTCTCCTGCGGTGAATAGTTGACTGCGCTAAGATTGCGTTCATGCTTAACGAAACTAGCAGGAATCTGTGGAAACGTGTTAGTAAATGGCCTGTGAATAAATGTACACAATGTCGGGATATCTGTCACATTTGTGAAATCTTTTCCGGAATGGCAGTAAGGATTTCTTCTCTTAAACTCTGGCACATCGCCTCAGGCTGCGTGTCGTTGCTCAATCTCATGCTAACATATTTCTTTATGTCTTCCTCAGTTGGTTTGATTTGTAGCTCTACCCTTCTAGTGAAGTATCTCGCCACCTCCTCCCGGATGTGTTGTCGGCCAACGACGAACAGTCGAGTGCCTGGTGATCCTCGAGTGACCTGAGCTAATAATTTGAAAAGCTCTGGTCGATGCTCTCTGGGAAACTCATCTAACGCGTCGATGCAAATATAACTCCGCTGCAAGGTACGGAGGAATGATATTAGTAGCTTGAGTATTTCAACGGATTCAAGCTCTCGACCGCCAAGCTGTTTTTTCGACCTCTGGAATGCCTCCTCGATTTCCCGTGGAATGCGTTCTAAGCCGTTCACCACTTGCTTGAGGATGGCGCCTAACATGTGGGCCACTGACTGCTCTTTGTGGGAATGGAAGTCGCAGTACAGACATGCCACGGCGACCTGTTTCCCACCACTCTGGGCCAACAGTGTTTCGATGACTAAGGAGCTGGGCAAAGACACTACTGTTTAGTTTCCCCTATTTCCTCAGGAGAATGATAACTCATACATGAGATGTGTTTTCCCAACCCCAGGCTCCCCGTAGCAAAATAGGACAGGGCTAACCACCCCGTCCTCACCAGTATTCCAACTTATAAACTCATTTGTTCGCAATAGCCAATCGCCTACCCCTTCCACCTGAGATCTTCTAACATCCTGATGCCTTAAGCGGGGAGCTAACGGAGATAACCATTCCAGAATGCGGCGTTTCTCATCTGTTACCGATATGTCACAGTTGTTCCAGGTGTTGTTGTAGCTGCCGCTCACATTACCAGAGTTAATGTTTTGAGAAGGGGCTGGCTGTTGAGACGTGAAGATACTCATGCCTTTCGCTATGTTAACAAAAGAGAGGGGAGAGAAGAGGTGGTGGTGGGTAATAATGGGGCTGATGAAATTTGCCTTGGTTAGGGGGGACGGGTTTTATTACTTATGATATTTACCTTACTCGAGTACAGCTCATAGGTTTTGTATGTTCCACATGATCCAAGGGCAGTCAACCTTGCTTGTAGAACCTACAAAACCGAGACGTTGCACCGGTGCCTAATTATTTTTACGTCAAAGCGTGCTCAGCAGAGCCTCAAAAGGAATGAGTGATGAGTAAATTCTAGGTGCTACCTGAAGGTCCCGCCCTGTGGGAACCATGACATCCCGGCACAATGTTGGAAACTTATCTCTTGCTCCCTACGCACTGGCACAAGTCGTGGGAAACCCATCCTCAAGGGAACAACAGGGAGGACCCGGTGGCAATAGCGTTAGATTGATGTAGGGAAGGGAGTAGGAGTGTAGAAATGATGTGAGTGAGCGGAGAACTATGAATTTATTTTATTAAGTGACTTTTACCGGTAGGAGAGTGTAGGTGGCAGATGTAAGGAAGCAAAGAGCTAAGAACATGCCCAGATTGGAAATTCGAGTGATATCACATGACAAACGCCGTCTTTCAGTAAATACAGTATAGGAAAAAAGAAAATAATTCTTTATTTTTGCTATGATAAATATATATAACATAATATAGTATGTGATATATGGAATACTATGGAATACTAAGGGATGCTAAGGGATACCCAGTTTATTGCGGAAAACCCCCTGATCAAAACCACCAAATAGTGAACGGGAGAGTCGGGTTTAGATGCCCTGCTCTATACGTCTTCTAGGCAAAAGTGTTTATTTCCCTGTAGCCCGTTTACACCAAAGACATTTGGATATTAGCTACCCTACATGTAGTTTATAACTTAAAACCACTAGGTATTTTCTGCGCCGGACTTCCGGGTCTTAATTGTTGCGATCTCTCTGGTGTGGACCCTGCTCAATTCCGCCAAGAGGGGGAAACCTTTGGTGGTCCGGAAGGTTTATTTAAATGACTTGAAAGCGCCACTTACATCCAAATTTTCCATGAGGGTAGGGAGATTGTCAACTTTGAAGGCGGACAATTGAATGGTAGAGAGTGAGTAAGTTTTGACAAATATGGAAATAATTAGATAGGTTTTGTGCACTATCCGCACTGGTCTCGCTTACACCGTATTGGCAAGCATGGCAGATGCTTGTGTAAGGTGGTAGAAAGATGGAGAAGTTCTGATACCTATCACCCCCATGGATAGGCGAAGCTTTAACATGTTGTGAGGGAGATAAGTGATGCCGCAGTACTATTATACTGATCTATACTCGCATCCTCCTTTCCGTTTGAGTTAATCGCCTGGAAATTAACAAATCCGCAGAAGTAATTTACCATCCTTTGCGATGGCGGTCTACGGGGATTGTTGGCACAGTCTTTACTCTATAACGTTAGGTGTGACTCGTTATTTTCAGAGTTTATCTTCGCTAAGGGGACATATGTCTGGGAGCTTCCAATCCTGCTAGCCCCTAAGGCATTTAACATCGTTCATCAGAATAAGTTGGCGTATGCTCTAAATCGTACTCAATTCTACTTATTTTTCGTATGCTGAGTCCTTAGCTTAGATAATTGGCTACGAAGCACCTAGTGGACAGTGTTTTTGAGATTGACGGAATATGTAGTCAAATCTCGATCTGATGAAATGAAACAGTGATTGTGGGAAAGGACTATGGGGGCAGATGTCGGGGGGGCGAGTGGGTTAAGCCAGTCATGTATTTTCTTACGATTCTTAACTAGTGTCAATCTGGAATTTATAGAGCTGTAGATTTAGGCAAACAAAACCTGAAGGAATCGTGACGAGTTTTGAGGGGTAGCCCAGGGGAGGTTACCCTCTTTTTTATTTTTTATTTTTTTATTTGATAAACGCCTGCGACCTTCTCTTTTAACGTTAGTAATTGACAATCTCTCAGCCATTATTCTACAAGCACCGGTCGATAATATTTTTTTGGAATGGAAATTTGAGACTGAAAGTGCATTATAGATTCTTCTTTTTGAGCTCCCAAAAGGCAGTAGGGGTACGATGCTCTCGTGGGGGGTTTGCTCACTATACCTTCTGGTATTTTTGAGCAGACAGCTAATATGGTATGCAAGATATAGTGCTGGCGGAAGTGCCTTGGGGTGGTGAGGGAGGTGGAAGTAATCTACTTTGATAGTGCTTTGCTCTCCCCCATCTGCTGATTTGGCTTTGTTAACATTTCTGGTGAAATACCGCTCCTCTACGCTGCTAGGCATGGCTGTATCCAATGCAATATTTACTACTGGTCTGGAGCACCGATCGTCTGACTGCTGCTAGGATGTTGGGAGAATACTGCTTTTATGGGTGGCTAGAGCAGGTACGGTGTGGTGCCAGAGCTGATGCGGGAATGGGAGGGTGATCGCCGGCACGCCCGGAGGTGTGCTGCAATTGGTTGTCCTAGATTTCCGGAGGAGGAGGTTGGAGTTGACTCTTTTATTGGGGAGGGACCTTCGCTTGAGTGTGATGGGGTAACTTCCTGCCTGAACTTTTTTCAGAGTGAGCCTAGGTCGTAGATACCCGCCTTTGTTATGACAGTAACGGCTGTAGGGGGGTGTAATTCAAGAATTCGGAATCACTGTGGGCACTAGTATAGAAGAAAAGGGGTGAATCTATCCAATCAACAGAAACTTTTTGCACAGCAGAGGATGAATACTCCTTGTTAAATTGAGTAGACCTTAGGGAATTAGTATTTTCTGAATAACTGGTACATATGAATGTAAAGTACCGTCCTCGCATTTTTTTCGTTGCTCTATGCAAAACTCATATTTCTCTAAAATTGCGGATCACTCTGCAGGGCTCAGTGATCACCCAAGTATATGACCTCTGAGAAATGGCCCTTACGAACCTTATCCGCAACACTTGTGTTGGAGTGGTCTGTTGTACTTTCGCTATGCCTAAAGGAAATTGCTAAAATGCTACTGGGTTTTTACCTAATCACTACCTAGACTCTCCACCAACAAAACTCCCTTTTCGAGTGATACTCCATGAAAGGCACTAACCATTCTAGTCATCAGAAGTATTAACTCATAGCGAAGAGGAGGTTGTGTTCATTTATAAGCTACATTCCGGCCAATACAACACAAAAGTACGTTAAAGACTAAATATCATGACCGCAAGTACCTACATGTCTCTCCCCCTCGTTCACAGTCCAGTGGACAACATCCGTGACGTCTCGTCTAGCTGGAGTGCTGGCCTTATCCTTCGGGATCAAGTTGTGCCCATCCTGAGCGAGTACGGCGAGGACGTGTGCGGCAGTCTAACGGCCCCCCTCCCCCGAATTAGCTTCCATCCATCCAAAAGCGGTTCAGAAAGAGTGAAAGAGTGTCATGCCTTAGCGTTAACCGTCAATACGGTAGGATTCGGGTTCGTATAGTCGTCACAAGCCTGATGATAGCACGGGTCCTCCGCAACTCCAGCTCCCGTGTGTAGACCTCCGACGGGCTTCTTCAGGATGCTCATGAAACTGGCGTAGTCACTTCCACCACCGAATGGCACGGGGGTGACAGTAATGCCTTTGCTAGTGAGGTCCTCAACGAAGAGCCTCTCGATGACATCTGACCCTGGAGGAGCAGCAAGGCCGTGGGTACTGCCGTCGCCGTCAAAGACGCCGAAGTAGCCTCTCGAGACCATGTCAAAGTTGAGGTAGAGAAGAATCTTGCTAGCTTCGGTTTGGTTGAGGTTAGAAGTGTAGTACTTTGAACCGAGAAGACCGTTCCTGGTGGTGTTAGCGGGAGCAGGATTGATGGGATAAGGGGAGTGTTACTCTTCTGCACCCCACCAGGCGAAGCGGATTTTGTTCTTCACCTCGTACTTATTGAGACCAGTAAGGAGTTCGAGAATCAAACTTGTCCCTGAGCCGTCGTCGTTGATCCCCGGACCCGCTTGGACACTGTCCAAATGAGCACCTAGCTATTGCCCGCAGTTAGTATCACCTAAGAAGGTCAAGCGTATCGTATTATCAACTTACCATGATGACATTATCAGGATCGCCGCCCTTTGTTTCGGCAAAGACGTTGTGGGTAATTCTTGTCTCGATGAGCTGTGTTTGTTGAAAGTATGCGATAATCTGCTCTCCGGCGAGAAGCCTCTCTTTTAAAGCTACACCGTCGACTTGGTTGATAAAGCCACTGCTTACAAACCCCTCTGGATCTGGAGCAGACAATGTTCCGCCCGTAACCTTTGCAGGACCGTTATTGTAGATAATAACATTGGACGCGCCTGCCAATTTTGCCGGTCGAATTCTCCCTGCAAGAGTGCCACCTGTTGGGCACTCTCCTCTCTCCACAAGTACTATCTTGCCCTTCACGTCAAGGCCAGCGTATCCGCCCAAATCACACGCAGCGGCACCCTCGGGTCCTAGGACAAGCGGGAGAGTAACGCCTTCGGGAGGGGTGGAGGGTGAGTATGTGAGGCCATAGATGTAGTAGTCCTTTTCGCCAACTTTGAAAGAGATGGACTCGACCTTGTTGAACAGAGCGGGAAAGTCTTGAATCCAAGTGTCGACTGTATGGGAAAACCGACTTGTTCTCTCGAGAATATACTTTACTGAAGCCTCGAAGCCGGGAAGGCCAAAGGCACGATTCCCACCGTTGTCGCGTGCGATCTGGTCCAAACGGTTGAGGTTCTTCATCAACCTTTTTTGTTATCAGCAACTAAGGAACTCGGACAAGTTTGGGTGATCAGAATGGACATACTCAACCTCCGTAATCTCATTTTGCAACTTCTCCGAGGTAACATCTTCACCCCTTGCAGCTGTCGCAGCAAAAAATGCTGCGCAAACATAGATCAAGCTGAGCTTCATCGTGGGTGATAGTCAATTAGCGATGCTGCCTCCATTGAGTGCCTCCGCCTCTTTATATAGTGGGAAATTATATTCGGCACCAAACACATAGCCTAGTATTGGACCCGTAAATTGCGATTGGTGATAGGACAAGACTGCATCATTCCGCATCGCATCTATTCCAATGTAATACTACGCTAGGACACCTGCTTGAGCATGAACCCGAGGGCGGCCGCTGATCTTAGGTTGTATGGATGATCCGGAGAAGAGGTTGTGTTCAGAAAGAGGTTCCGTTGAGCCAAGAACTACTGTCTCGAATACCTTCCTTACTGGTTAGCCTTGCTGTGCCCCTGCAGTGGGTTCGTTGGTAATGGGTGGATTGAGATCCCTGAATGCAGCAATAAGTGGGATTCGAGACTTTCGCATAGGGGCGCTCGCAGCTGTGCTTCCGGGAAAAAAAGGTAGGAAGGACCCGTCGTGAGTATTTGTTTCCAGTCCTCTGAGTAACGCGAGTGACTACGTTTTTTTTTTCTATAGAGACTGGGGTGGCATGTGACAGTTATGCTTTTGTGGATTTTGCAACACATAGCTCTAACCCGTGGGGAAGTCTGATAGTTTATTTGTCTTGGTTCACAGTGAATATTGATAAACTGTCATGCTCAGTGGTGAAGTTTCATACCGACAACAATCTTTTCCGCAACATATCGACTATTTTTTGTGCAAGGACATAGCCGTGGCATCGGTTAGGGCAGTAGCTAAGATCGCGAGATTTTCTTTGGCCTCCGTGCCAATAATTCTCTTTGGGAGTTTCTGAGTCTGTTATTAGAGTGACTCCAGCATTTGATTACAAATGCAGTTTTCGCTTTTTCAGGAATTTTATAGGTTGATCAAGAACACAAGTTAGGGGTCCGATTGGCCCCTGAATCATTCGGTATTTGCGTGTAACGTCGTGGTTTAGCACCCTAGACGATATTGGAGGAAAAATACTGTTGAGTAATCATCCTACCGTATACAACACTCCAATCGTCCCTGTCAGGAAATTAATACTAGTAGTGCATTCAGCCTGTAGTAGAATTTACTTGTTACGAGTGCGTTAACTTCACCTAGACCAGTCCCTGTATCGCACCTTGTAGCCCTTTGCCTTGCCGAGCGATTTTGGCCTGAGTTTGTTCCTGATAGAGGGGAATTTGGGTATCAATGCCTAGCTATCGCAAGGTTATCTTACCCAAACATCGACACGGGTTCGGGATCTGGCTACGGAAAAATCCCCACCGCTTAAGATGGTTTGGAGCGCCCCGCCAGACACCATCGCCCGAGATTGTACTATCGCGCTTCGCGGGACGCTGCTGGGGGTTGACCGGCAATAAGACGGGCCTTGGTACTGTACAAATTGAGGATGCCTCATAGCTTATAGAACCTCCGAGAATAGGATGTCGGTAGTTTCGCACCACAAACCAATTCTGAGCCCATTTTTAGCACTGGTAGTCGGTGGAGAGGTCTTGGCTTTAAATAAGGCAGGACCGGGACTTGTGTTACCCTATTTGCGCAGCTTAATCTGGCTCCCAACGGCACCCCAAAAAGCCAACCAGTATTCTGAGAAGAGATCTTATTGTCTTCGTGCCGTGGTTAGAATCCGTCTACATGGGGCCCCAAGAGAAAAAAAGACATGGTATGATATGATACCTGTACTTGTTCCTGGCCAACGAGTACAGTAGTTGGAGCGTCAACATAACCCTCCTAGTGTGCCTAGCCTAGCTAAATCCGTTGGGATGAGGTTGTACAATAGGGCCCGACTAAACCATTTCGGTAAGCCCAACCGTAAATTTGATAAAGTTTGATCTACAGCACCATACAGCAGCAAGGAGGTATATAGTGATTGTGGCACCACAGTGCATAAGTAGGGTCCAGGTAGGTGCAGGCATCCGGAGTTATGGTTTTTCCTCGCACTATAGGAACTAATAAGGGAAACTATGATGACCGATGTTGATAGTTTTGCCTCCGGTGCACTCAAGTATTGGCCGTCAAACTTAGCACTTTCCGACGTTCGCTGGGTGTGGTAGGCGATTTCCTAGAGTTAAACCTTATTTTAAGCTCACTAAGAACTGCTCAACAATTCTTAACCCCAGAACCCACTCAATGGGTAAATACTATAAGGCAACTTGACTATGTATCTATGGAGAGCAGGCCGTCCCATGGGTTATCCATATTTCTTGACTATAGGAAGCGTCACTAGAGGCAGCTAAAACGTCATGAACCCAAGCCCCTTCACCATGGGGTCAATGAGCCCCAGTCAGTTCTTTCACTAAAAGGATATTTTTGTGTTGAGATGTCGTTTAGTCACAGCGTAGTGTACGGGACTGTATCCAGATATAGACATGTCAAGAACTGGTGTTTTAGGCATCTTAACGCTTTTCTGGATACTATACTGGTTCCTCTGGGCCAAGAACTAGAATTCTATTTAGACTGCGGTAGCCACTAAGAGTACCTGTATGGAGTAAATTACCTACATTCGAAAATGAGGCAGTTTCTCGTCCTAAAGCCTTAGTGGTTGTGTAGTAGTGGCCGTACCAGAGCATTTTCAGATATCTACTTCCAGATACAAGTGTGGGCTCATAGAGAGGGCATACGGGTGCCGGCCGTGTGCTCAGAGACACGAGTACGATTTGGCAGTTACAGCATGATACAGGAATTTTGTCTAAAATCTACTCTGACCACCCCTGCTCCGGGCTATTACTAAATGCCTGACCCTTGTGCCCGGGAGCAATTGTTCCTCTTAGGAGCTAGGGCTGCTGACGCCGGTGCTGTTGGGATTTCTCAGATGCCAACTCACAGCCTTAAAGAGAGGGACCTTCCCCCGAGATCACGAGACATCAAATAAATCACTGTCTGCTGCTTTGAGTTTGCTCACTGCTCGAGCAAACGGTGAGAAATAAGGCGACACAAACTACTTGAGCGACCCATGAGAAGCGCAATCACTCCAGTATAGAAGCGAGTAGTAAAGCCTTTGAAAGCATATATATAAACACCGGTATACCTGCCTCCTGTAAGACCCAAACGGTTTCACAGAAAATCCCCTGAGAATTGCGAACAATGCTTTCCGGTGCTCAGCCCTTTTAAGGTTGGGGGAGGGAAGTTCTGTGGAGCGTGAATGCGGAAAGAGGTATATGGACACAAGCAATATTGCTGCTGCAGAAATGCCAAGCGATGCGAGGACTAATTTCTCCGAAACCCGTTTGCTATAATGGTTTGATCTGAAACGCTGGTACTAGGAACGGGCTTTTCATTCAAAAGGGTTATGTAACATATGAGTCTGCTTAGCAAGAATGGAGGAGGGGGCAACCATTCCGTTTTATGGCTATTTTACCTGTGAAAAAACGGTTGTTTCGGAAATTTGGAACTGAAAGGAAACGGTCGTTGGTAGGGCAACAGAACGGAACCGTCGTATGATCCCAGGAAGCACCATCACATTTCGGCAGTCTTTCCTTATGTACTCCCTAGGCCATCGGCTTAAATGGGATCCTACATAATTTTATAGTAGTGACCAATTTTGAATTAAGGTTTACTCAAACTGCTATCATCCGCGCCAAGCTGTTTTATTTTGTAGTGGCATAGGGAGTACTGTATTATAGCTAGAGGACCATGAGGACTTTTGATGAAAGTATCGCACAAGCAAATTAATTCTTATAAGATACTTGAACTCAAATTAAATATGGGACTGAGTGACATTGGTATCCGAATTATGTTGCGACCACCACTTTTGGTTGCCACATCTTCACAATTGCTAGTTTGCACCCATGGCTCATAATCCCTAGATTTTGGTTAAAAGGGACCAATTCGCTTTCAGAACCTTGGATAAGAGGTTCATGGGTTGGTGGTATTACACCTTAAACTCTTTATGTGTGAATTAAGGCTGGCTCTGGTTGCGATTCGTGCAGCAGGGAGGTCAAGGCCAGTCCAAAGCCAGTCACGGTAGATCATTCGGCAGCATCCACCAATCGGAGCCCTTTAGTAGCCACACAGAGGCAAAAACACACCTAAATTGATGGTTTTCGAGCTATCATAACCCAACCACCATATGTTGAAATAGCATGGAAAATAATTCAAAAAGTAATCTGCCATAATGGCACGTAAGTTATGTAAAAAAAAAAGTGTGGGATCCCTTCCTCCAATTCTCCCAGAGTAGAGAGGAGTGGAACGCCCTTCCATTCAAGGTACCTACCAAGCCTAGGGCTTTTGTGTGAGAAAGATACATTGCAACACACCTTCCCTAGTTAATATGCCCACAGCTCTCTACAAACTCAAGATAAAAAACTGGTGTAAATATATATTATACTTTAGACATGCTGCGTCTCTTAAAACAAATTCCAAAGCTGAGTTTCAGGACATCCGTAGAAATATAGTAGCTCGAAAACCTACGATTTTAGTGTGGTTCGGTCTCAATATATAGTAGCACCTCGCTATCTCGGGTTTCACACTACCGGATCCCCTGCCCCAGATGGAATCCCCTGAATCCTAAAATCTTTTCCACCAAAACCTGTGATAACTCGCTGTCCCGGACAGATTTCCCGGATTTTGGACATCCGGGACAGCGAGGTGCGACCGTAGTCATCAAACGACCCCTATTTGTCGTTAAAGCTCTGGGCAGGGTAGTGTGTTTAATTATCATATTTACTATGATGCACCAAGGTGACTTGAATGAAGTAAAAATGAAAAGAAGTAAGAAGAAAAAAAATATATTAACGGAATGATCCTCCAACTTCAACGTGACCAAAAGGTATTCACCCCTGTATAATATAGCATGTTCTGGCAGGGCACGGGAACAGTCTCCAGAATGGTGTTATGGCCTTAAAAAAATATCGCGGGAGGTACGAACCTTCTGTACTATGATAGGACAAAACTTTTCGTCCGATGCCCTTTTTACACCAAAAGTAGCCACTTTTACCATCCTCTCTCATAGAGGAATGCTTATGAGAACCCGCAAAAACTCTGTAGTCCATCAGTAAACCTGTATATAACATGAGGAATATTACAGAATTTAAAAAGTTACAAAACAGCTGAGAAAAGGTCAAATAAGTATCAGGAATTAGTTGCCATGTACTTTTTTGTATGGAGCCCCATACAGATTTTTAGGTCACTTTGAGACTAGTTGACTCAACAATGAACAGTGAAGACAGCTTTGACCCCTTGAACTTCTACCTCTGGGGGTTTGAACGGATAGTCATTCTCTAGCTGATGGGGGGATTTGAAATGTTTTCATCCAAGCAGTGTTGGGAATTGTCTGATTAAATATGTCTATTTTTTGTTGAATTTGGTGTAAAACTGTGTCGGACAAAAGGCTTTGTCCCCGTACCGTACCAATAGCCGTTAGGGAGATTGAATCAGCACTCGCAAGTGGCTAGTCAGGCATGAGCTTTTTAGAGAGCCTGCTTGTCCTGACTATGGACTGTAGTCCGCTTCTAGGTTCATCCAGCGTGGCATGGCATCACTAGTGAAATCCGCAGGCTTCCGAGTGACCTATCATGATTACACCGATTTGGGGGGAATTCTCAAGAGGTGTAAATTCCAACACGGATTGAACTCAACCTAGTGTACGCATCAATAGTCCGTGTGCCTACATGACTATACTAGAGTGAAATGCTATCTACTACCTATCGTTTATGGGGGGTTAAGAGACCTCTAGGTGCAGATCATGGTGCAGATCAGGATTGCACAGCTACATTCTCGCCTAAATAGCTGATCAAGCCTGGTGATAAGATTAAAAAAAGAAATAAGAAACAGTTTGTGTGATAAGGGATCATCAGGACGAAAAATGTCTAGAAAAACTGGTTGAGGAGGAGGTGCCATAGGAAAGAGTGGTAGATATTTGAGGCCGGTAATGATACAGATGTGGCAGGGGAAGTCGCTTGGTAATCAAATAGGGATTATAGATACATAAGAAATCTATCTACATTCTTAGAATATATCGAGTGATAGGAAATTTCGCGGTATCCACACCACTTCCAATGCAGTGGACTCCCGATATGAGAAACCTTTATAACAGAAATCCTTGACAAAGGGAGCTAAGGGCTCTCGAAAAGGTACCACTTGGACAGAAATTCTCTTTTCACAAAGGGAAATTTTCAGTCACAGGATACGTGTTTTCCGCTCCCGAGACTTTTTTCTCTCATGCCGTGCGTCTACTAAGTTAAACCCCTATTTTATTCTACGAGCATCCGAAGCAAGGAGTTTCGCACAATTTCTATTTACCTTCTTGGTAAAAATTACTCGGAGCACTAGAAAAACTCAAGCAGAAATTCAGCTCTACATAGGTGTTTTTAAGGCACTTTCCTGTAGCGCTCGCAACTAGTGATGAGAAAAAGAGAGAGTGGAAAATGTCTCGCTACCAGTTATTTTTTAATCCCGCGTAAGCGTAGGCGACAAATTCAGATCAACCCCCCCTCCCTCCCTCAACCCTGGTTTCCCTTGCTTCACACCAAATTACTCAACCTTCCAGGCCCGACAGAAAACCGCTATACCCCTCTCCTCCCAATCTTCTATCTCGGGGTACCCCGCTACCTCTCGCCCCTCGCTCTAAAAAACCACCCTTACCGGAGCCATAATGTCCGTGCAATCCCTCCCCCACGAGATTGTGATAAACATCATCGAAGCGATGGAAACACCGGAAGAGATTCTAGCATTCACAGGTGTTCGCCACCTATACTTGCAATTATTCCGCCACCATAGAAAAACGATCCTCCCGAAGGTTATGACTCGAGTCCTTGACAAATTCACCCCTATTGTCAACCAGCTCTCCCAGATCTCGAATATCACCTCTATTACTAGTGGGACATTCTCGGTCGTCCCTAACGAGCTCGTTCTGATAGCTATGGAAGAGTGTTTGTGTGTGCTGGATGTTCTGGCCTTGGCTTTGACTTGCAGGAGGTTTTATAATCTTTATGTTTTCAACCGCAAGGCAATAATGAAGGGTGTGAAGAGGGGGCTAGAAAGACGGTTCAAGAGCCTCTATGACATATAGAGAATGCATGATGACATTCTTACGGCTTTTGGTAACAAAGACCCCCCCCCCCCCAAATGATGACAGATATTAACACCGAACAGATGAGACATTTCCAACCAATTCTGAGGTCCCGGGAGTTAAGGTGAAAAATTCTAGAGGTGGAAGAGAGGGGGATTTAAGCTTTCTAATCATCGGCTCGGATTGGGGATGGCGGGATATTTTACCTTTGCATGTTTATTTTCATTTCACCCAGTCTTCCTTAAAACTCATTTCATTTCACTTGGGTTTTCGCCGGTTTCACCGCTAGGTGTTGAACTTCTTGGAAAACCTACCAGGATCAGACATTCCTTCATTGGTTGTCCGCTTCTATAGTATCTTTATTTCCTTTACTGTCGCGGCATTCATACACTTGAAAATTCTCTCTGGATACCGGTTCTTGGGTGTGGCTATCTAATTCGCTCTCTCTCTCAAAAAAGAGAAAGACCGCCCCCTGTGACTATCAACTACCTAAACGTCACGTATCCCAATATCGCCGTTACCAAGAGTAGGCAAATACTGCGCGATTTCTCATCCCATGTCTTGCTGGCTGAGGTTCACTATTCAAGGCTTAGTGATATCCAGTGATGAACACATCCCAAAAGTATTAGTTATCTGTACGACTGCGCGGCCTTGGCGACAAGAAAAACAGACACCCACCGGGTTTTCCACACAAAACGTTCATTCTCAAAAGGTGCCTACTTACCGCCATAACACCAGAGAAGCCCAGAATGTTTTTAGTTTGCTTTGGATAGCACAGACTAACGTGAAGACCAGCACAATTGAACACCAAGTTACAGAAAACCTGCTAGGAACTGAATGCTAGAGTTCAGTTTTCAGAGAAGAGCCCGAAACACTGCCAAGAGAGTCAATCTGTACGGGATCCCTACATATACCGCATTGACTGGTGAAAACCGGCCAGGCGCTAGTAGGTTCAAATAAGATTTTTTATCCTAGTTTTGTCTCGAAATCGCAATAAGACGACATATACTAACTCTTTGCAGCCAGGACTAATCCTTTCAGGGCTCTTTTTTTGACGCAATCGTAAATTTCACCCCAGCCGCTTCTTATCCCAACCTACTAGCGCCTAGCCAGTCCTCACCAGTTTATGCGGTATCATCCACAGTAACCGGCATCGCTCGCTTACTAGTACTGCCAGTGGTTCACAGAGTAATAAAAAAAAATTGCCAATTTTATATATTAAATCCCTCTGTAATTCCCTTTCACTAGATTGCTTTTTGTAGAACCAAATTTGTTGTCCACCTTTCTGCTGGTTGGCTAAATTTGTGCCTTTTGAATGGAAGTCTAGAAGGGTCGCCGAGTTTTCTTGGAGGCTACTAAGTGATTTAGTGGGTGGCCTCCGGCGCTAAAATTGCGGAATTTTCCTACAATGTATCATACCAAAGATTTACCAATAAGATCAAAAGCCCCCCCCTGTTTACTGGGCGCTATATACTCGTACCGTACAAACTGAGGGTGACAACCTGTTTGGTGCACTAAAAGTTGTCCTACAGCTCTTGCCGACCAATCAACTGCATGTTCCACAAACCAGATATAATAGGAGAAGAGCCCAACCCGGTGATTCCCCCGATACGGTAGCGAGAGGGCTGCATGCTAGGGACGCTAGATATTATATAAGCTAGTAAATGCGCAAGATGTGGTGAGTTACTAATAATATTATAGGAACAATACTTGTACTACTCTTGTGGATAGGATTAGGCTATTGTCCTAGGCAAACCAAAGCAGTACTAAGCAACCCTAACCCAGGAAAGTCCTCAATTATCATTTTCCCCAAAGTCAGAATCTACATTTCTCTTTCTCCCTATTCCATTATCTTCCCCAGACACTGAGGGATAAGTTTATCCCCCAGAGTGGTGATAGTGCCGAATATTCTTACATTACTCCCCAACAATATTGATATTAACCAGACAGCAAAGTGGAACTTCATATATCTGCCGAAACACTCAGACTCACACAGGATATAACAGGGGCGAGGTTATGAACTCAATCGAGCCAAGTCGATCAAGAAAAGCGGTATCATACAGTCCCTTCCCCTCGGGGGAACTCAACTCTCTGCCCTATTAGGCACGGCAATGAGTTATACATCCTCTTCCGGTCCCCGTTTTAAGGATATACCTACCTACCGGCGTATATTTAGTCTTTTGTCGGGAAATTTAGCTCTACCACCGCCGGGGTAAGCAGGAGACAAGAGGTTAATTGGGGCTATTGTCGCTATCCTCTTAATCACGGGTACTGTTGAGCCTTGAGTGAGGTTTCGGCTGCGCCCGAAGTTTTTAAGGACCATTCAAGTTTCGTGGACCATCAGGTGGCGGAGGGAGTTTGCGCCTTTCAGCGCTGTAGGGGGTACAGTACAGTACATATCTTGGAAATCCTACCCGATGGAGATGGCGATAGCTACATTATCGACTACTTACGCATTTATGCCGTGATACGATTTGGGGAAGTGCGATTTGATATTTGATAACCCAACCAGATGCTAAGGTGCCAAGCTGGTTTTAGTGTCGTACGGGTCTTATTTCAACACCGTCCCAGATGTACAGTACCGCCCAGCGTCAGCTCATCCTATGTCTTTCACTAGGCACTATCTACACCTCGCTTTGCCTGAAAATCCCGTTTGCGAGGCAGTAAATAGGAAGAGCCTCAAATAATATGAGCTATGATCAGTCGAGAGTACCTTGGGATTCTTGTTCTTTTCTGTACCGCCAGCGGTGTCCTATATATACACAAGATTGACTTCCAAAGAAAAACTCTTCGTCTCCCACATCCTTCTCCATTTTCTCCATTGTTCGTTCCATCCACACCTCTTAGAAGTTTCCTGAAACTCCTATTTCATAAATCCCTTCTTTCTGTTTCGTCCTCTTACACAGTTATCCTTATCCTCCGCAAACCTCCGCTATGCTCATACATCCGTCCGTTTCCTAACTATCATAGTGTGACACTCATCCGTTTCAACTCCCAGCTAACCTTAGTCCCAAACCTTTAGCACTTCCTAGTGCGTTTCCTGAGTGTACCCAAAACATCTCCGCTGCAGCCAAACATTCGTCCAAACAACTATCGTCTGAGCTTCTAACTTCCGCAACCCTTTCCAAAACAGAACTCCCTTCTTCCATACAGCCAGTGTCGTAGTAGTGTTGGAGATATGGAACCTTCGCGAATATTTCAACAGAGCCTAGCTTGCTAGAGTGGAAATGGCTAAAACAGCCATAGCTTTCAGGGCCCCAGCTGCTTTTCCAAGACAAAGGAAACCCAAAGAAAATTTTCTCACCCCCTTCTTCTGCCCCCCCCAATCGCCAACCTAAAGGTCTAAAGTTGAATTCTACCTCCTCAAGCAGGATTAACAAGCCCCACGGCCCCATTGACGAAGTCTAGGCTCTCTATCTCGCAGTCCCAATAGGACAATATTTTTCTTATTTCCCCCGCCCCAGGTGACGGGTAGCCCAATAGCAACTCATTGTATGCATGGGTTGAACTCGCCGGGTCCTACTAATTGCCACAGGGGCTAATTGGTTCTTGGCGCCTTAACCACTATGCCAGCCAGATATTTCATTAGATATCAACCCAGAATAAATACCTACCACACTAAAAGATGGATTTCGGGGACCTGATGGGAAGGGTGGTGCTAGATTTCAATAGAGGTCTCCTTAGATCTCTTGAGTGAGAGATTATCCGTAACTTTTTAAACAGAAGCAGTGCTTTGTACACTCATCACCACAATACACATCCCGAGCGATACCAATAGCACATTTACTTCCTTGGAAAGTGCTCTTTTGGCCACACTTTTCTGCTCCGGATCCCTGAAGGCAGACTATGGGCTGTCCTTTCTTAGTTAGGTATAAAGTCTTTGCATCTCACGTCGCTTCATCGAGATCAGTGGGAAGGTATGTTCCAATTGTGTCTGTCAGGTTGGATGGGCTTCTAAAAAAGCGTCTTATATGTTAGGAATAAGTTAGAATAAACCACTACCATCCTCCTCCTTCCTTGATAATGCCCTAAGAAATAAGAAGCAAAATTCAGTAGCAACACTATCACCTGCGCAACTTATCTCCCGAATAGAAGTCTACTGCACCCCACAAAGAAAACTCCACCATACTGGTAAGTACCCCCCCCCCCTCCCTTCCTCCTAACCTCCGAAAACCCCTCCATCTCCCTCTCCGCCCGGCGCGCGTCCCAAATTCCCCAAAACTCAGGTCAAATACATCTTCAACCGGAACACCCCAAGCCAAGTAGCGCCCAATTGAAGTCCAACTGAGCATTAACTGTCATCGCTCACCCCTTCCGGAACCGCAATTCTGCCGGAGCCGGGGACTGGAGGGCACCACAGTTGCCACCCCCGGGGGGGTGGAACGATTCGAGGGTGTAGCATGATACCTTGTGACTACAAAGGTCACAGCACTCAGGAAGCAGGAGAAGCTCTTGAAAGCACTAGCTTCCAGCTTCCAAACCCAAAATTATCCCACCGCGCTACCTTCGCTAGAATTTTATCCCAGGCGTGAAAAAGCGGCGAGTCCAGCGCTTCAGACTCAATTCCTCTATACCTCTGCCCCAGCTCCGGCCCCGAGCTCACGAGAGACCGGATAGGCAAGAGTTATATATGGCAGATGAAGCCAATCACCCTTTTTTTCAATCGGTTTAAACAAGAATCATTATTCCTGTTCCTTACTTCCTCATCCCTCATAGCCAAACCCATTTATACATATATATATAACCCAGTTTCCACCCCTGCTCATTCCCCACCTCAGGTTCGGTAGTACAGTACACCATGTGGTTTTCCCATTTATTTATTTCTCACCATAGTCAATAAAACCTAGCGTAACCTGGATGTCCCTGCTCCCGCCGTTCACCCATAGCCAGGAATTCACTACCGGTATCATACCTCACAAGGGTCCGGGTGCAACCGCACTATGTGCCTCCTAGCAGAGGAACGTCACATCGCCTAAGAACCCCGGATCCCTTATTCCTCCAAATCTGTTTCAATCGATTCACCTCACATCCCATCCCCTTCCCTTGGAGCCATATAGATCCCATAGATCTCCGGTCTAATGCAGCTGCAAAACTTACCCCCTGAGACTAGAGACTTGGAATCTCTTACACACACACACATGTCAAACCAGCATCATCACGCATTCACCCCGGTATATATATAAAAATAATAAAAAATTAAAGAAACTCCCACCCTTCCATTACACACCCCATCCACACTCAGCACGCACGCAACCCTCCTCAACCCCACATGCGAAGAAGAAAAAAGAAAAAAAGACCAACCCAGGGATTCTATACATTGCACGAAAACCCAACCCACCAACCTCAGTGCGGAAGGACGCTGCGCTTATGATACCCCCGGCTACCAACCTCCCAATTCACCAAGCGGGGGGGGAAATGACAGTACTAATAATACCCCCCCCCCCTTCTCGATGCGCAAGTCTTGACAGCATCCGGTCAAGGGCAGCAAGTAGGGGTGAACGAATCCGAAATCAAACCCTATCACCACCACCACCACGAACATGAACATATTATCGCATTATACCC
>Ga0307509_10000737_pt1 | contig 56068 bp, 52 predicted proteins | sample 10_EM_MG_FD_202245 | JGI IMG/M metagenome (GOLD analysis project Ga0307509, IMG submission 202245) | Populus trichocarpa ectomycorrhiza microbial communities from riparian zone in the Pacific Northwest, United States - 10_EM | ecosystem: Host-associated > Plants > Roots > Unclassified | place...
CTGTTTTGTGTGTTTGTGCGCTCTCTTCTGTATTTAGTCTGAGCTACCAGTAGAGAGCTTCCTGTATCGTACATCGAACATCCACATCGTTATCATCACATACCGGAACCACCACCTACGTGCTTTTATCCGTGCTTCGCGCCGTTACCTACGCTACCCCAGTTATCATTGGGTTGTGAGCGAGCTGCCATCAGAGTGTCGCTATCAATGTCCAGTGCTCTGCACGAGCAGGTCATATCTACCATTCCAGAAAGACCAAATTGCACACGTCGCAGGATTCCAGCTAGCTTTAAAAGATGAATTGACATGGTGAGAGGCGAGTCATTCATCGGATATGAGAGTGAGCACCAGGGGTTGGACAAACCCCTAATCAGTTTCCCAGGTGTCTGGCAGCCCGCGGGGAGACTACTAAGAGCCCTGGACGAGACAGGACAGTGGGGGACTGTAGAGGACTGTGAGGGCCCCCCAGGGACCCTATGAGTGATGCCTCATGATGCGGGGACGGTTCGTTTCGAGGTGTATGATTTCAGTTTGGCTAGTACCAGAAGCTCAGGCGCTAGGACTACGGAGGTACAGCCTATAAGTTTTGTATATTTTACTAGCAGGGGGTGCTACGCTAGTATGGGGTGACTGGGCAAATTGGGCAGCCACCATATCTCTTTCGCTGCCTTTATACCAGTGTTCCCAAGCGTTCCGTCTACCCCGTAGGCACTGTGGGGGCATCGAGATGGATTACTTTTTGTTTTCTTTTCCCCTCTGTTATCCAGCTTAATTGGGCTGGGAGAGATGGTATACGGGCTTATGGGCATAGCTTGAGGGGAATGCGGGCGGTTGTCATAGGAGCCATGGGGTGGATACGGGTATATAAGGCTTGTAGATAGTTAGATAGCTAGGCGACGACGACTTCGATAACAACTTCAACGAGTGAGGACTTTCCGACCTCGTGAACCTTTTGTTTTTCTTTCTTTCTTCCTGATTTCTATCGACTCTATCTATAGAAAAGAGATCCCAGGTATCGTGAGCGGTGTTTGCCCGTACCAGTTCCCTTCTTTCTTCCCTTTCCCTTTCACTCCCTGCTGCCTCTGATCTCGACCCTCCGGAAAGGGGATTTTCTGCCATTGACCGGAACTATACTTCGGGTAACCTTTCGACCGTTCAGCACCTACTGGACTCCAGTCACGGGCGTCCCGGGCGTCTGTCTCAAGCTGTAGGGCAAGGGCCTCCGTCCTTTGAAGACGAAGACGGACGGACTGGACGCTTGGGAACACTGCCCGGGCGAAGCCTATTGCATGATTATTACCAGCGGCAGGCGGCACTTAGGTATGACATCTTTGGGGCTGACCCATTCTGGGAAAACCAGGATGGATTGGAGATATATTCTCTTGCGATCCTGCTAGGTAGGACTGCTCCAATTTCTACCAACCACTCTTCTATTTGGGATTGTTAATTTCCTTGGATCTATAAAGATATGGGGGGAATATATACGATAATATAGAGATTAAAAAGACCGGTCTTTTGTACCTGGCGTTGAGGTTGAAAAGCCGGGCCGCTCTACAGAGGCTCGGAATGGGCATGTGAATAGTTTTTTCCCGCGATGGTAAATTACCATGACAGGAGATGGAGGAATTGTCTTTGCGGAGAAGGGGGTTCTGGGGGGTGGACGGTCGGGACCCACGAGGACGGAACGAGTGATGTCTCATGATGCGAAAAGAATCTGTTTGGTGTATGGTATCAACTTGGCTAGTGCCGGAGGTCCAAGCGCTAGGACTATAATCCCCCACAGTCCGGTCTGTCCTCACCTTCCCGGGCCTAGTCCGTCCTAGCGCCCCAAAAAGACGCACTATGAGGCGGAGTCCTTCTAGTCCTCCCCCAAAGACGGACGGACTGGACCACTGGGAACCCTACCCTTGACGCGGCATTGAAAACAACCAAGGCTGCTGGCAATTGGGAAGTAAAGCTGCTTTAAAGTTGGTCTCTCAAAAACCTACAATATGCTAGTAGAGGATGCCAAGATGTGGCCAGAGGGTATGGAAACTGTCACCGTAATCATGCTTGTGGAGTCGCGGGAGGACCCACAATATCATTGACCGACTCGAAACCTCAGTGATCAGGATTTTTTCCAAACGAGAGTTACTTGAATGCAGGGAGATTAACGAACAAAACTTCACGCTTGAAGTGTCGAAAATTCACGAAGGCCCCATATCTCGGACATCGCTGGAAAAGAGATGGCGGATGGCTGAGAAGCATTTTGTTTGAGGACGGCTCCAGGATTGAGCGGTATGGTATCAGAAGAGCGATGGTATGTTTGGTTGAGGAGTTGGACGAAGCAGGAATGTTTAGGATGGTTTAGGAATTGGCACTAAGAAAGGCTAGAGGTTAGGTATTAAGGTTTACCGAGAGTTTGAACGGATCAGTGTCACACTATGATTAGGAAGCAGATGACTGTATCGGGACTGCAAAGGATTGCAGAGGGTGAGGGAAACTGTGTAAGAAGATGAAGTGCGAAGAAGGGATTCAGGGAATAAGAGTTTCGGGAAACTTCTGAGGCGTTGTGTGCATGGAGAGGTGGAGCGAAGATAGGAGAAGACTATGGGCGATGTTGGTTCTTCTGTAAAGTCAAGTTTGTTCATATATAGGACATATCCGGAGACGTAGAAAGAATAAGGACCCAAACTCTCTCTCAACCCAATATAGACTAATTTTATGATGAAGCTGCACATAGACCTGCTGTTGCAAGGGGCACATTTGGGTGGAGAAGATCTGCTGGTTCATTGAGATCTGGAAGCGAGAGCCAGTGTCTGGATCAGCTATTCCCACTGGCGATCCTATTATGAGTTAGCGCTTCAGTTGAAGGGAGTAGTAGCCCAAACTAACCTACCAAGACCTTCTTCAACCTAATAATCTCCCGCAAGTGACAGTTCAGCTAGGTGAGTTCCTTTGAAAGTAAAAGTAGATTGAAAAATAAAAGATATGCGCAACTGGAAGTTTGAGAGCGGAGGAGGACGTCTTGATCTTAACTCCATCATCGCACTGAAGAGGGAAAACAAGCTTCCTTAAATACATAACTAAGAAAAACTTCTACATTCCAACGTCTTCCTTTCTCAATCTCACAGTCATTGCGATGGCATTCCCCGCACCCCTTCCTTCCCCATCTAGCTTCTCCTGATTACTCCTTCTTCCATTCCCTTTGCTTCCTCCACTTCCCTTCTTCCATTCTCAAACCTTCTCCGCCTCTTCCCTTCTGTTCATTTTGACTTCCTTACTTCACTCCCACCCCCGACTTTATTCTCCAACTTCCAGATTATTCCCGTTCGTCCTTTATGCGAGAGATGATGAATTCCAGATATGTAACCATTGTTCTTGATGCGCCAAGTTCATGTTATATCAATCACATCGCCAAGTGCCAGTGATTCAAAAGAGAAAGAGCCTATGAGAGTGACCATGAAATGTCCTTCGTCTAGGAGCGCTATTATAGCAATACGGGAAAATATATCAGGCAATTAGCAGCACACAGATACAAGCAGATGCTAAGGCCCAAGGGATCATAAGGGACGGATCAACATAAGAGACGATGATTACCTGTCTTCCTCTCCCACGTGCTCTAAATAGTTGCCAAATAGACACTTGTACTTAAGGACCTGTATGGATACAGCAGTTCCGTTCCGCCCCCCTCGTACGAATAGTCCTTTTCCTTCTGCTTCAAATTGGAGAGAATGGAATTTTCGCAGAAGAAGCGGTCACCAAACGGAACAGTTCCATTTTAGCCAAACGGGCCCTAACGATGCTCACACCACTTCTTTCAGGGCCAGGCATTTAGGGGTTCAAGTTGTGCTACCCTCCGCTTAGTACTAACAACGAAGGAATCCATTGCGAAGTTAGAGTTACTTTTTTTATTCTTGAATACAGTACATACCGGATCCAATTTGTTATCTCAATACACGTAGTCCACTTCCCTACTGCTCACTGTCGACCAACCACAACAGCAAAAATTATTCTTTTACTCCTAATCTTATTGGGTAATTAGGAAACATTTACTGCGAATTTTTGTTGACATGGCGTAGCTGCTCTCTATCAGTGGGTCAGCCTGCATGCCAGGGCCAGGCTAGATCCCAAATAACTTTCACAAGCCGAGCTTTGCTTTACTAAAGCCTGGCCTACCCGGCCCACCGGGAACACTGTATGCACGCATCTTCAGATATCTGAAGGCATCCAGTGTTCCCAACCGTACCCAGCAACCCCCCACAGTGTTCCCGGCTATCATCTGCAAGGCCAGGCTGTCATTCGTGGGGCCCAGCCTTCACCTACAGACAGTATTACAAAGAAGGCCTTCGATAATAGAACCAAGGGAGTTAGAAGGGGCGGGGAGTTGAATCAGGCCTTCTAAAAATGAATATTGAAGGGGGGGCGGGGTGTTTTAATGTCTTGGCAAGCAAAAGTAGCAGGAACTCTTATGGGATTTTCTAACTTCAACCTAGCTGTCTGAGTACTAGTATTTATTTCTCAGAAGCAGGGGAAGTGGAGTGCCGGTGCTAGTTGATCTGCTCTTATTGCTACATTTTTGCTTCCTTTCCCTATCATTTCATGTTTTTTTCTTTGCTTCCAACTGCATTCAAATATCATTGTCTACATCATGCTTTGTTAGATGGAGTTCTATCTTGTAGCATCTTGTAGCTCCCCCAGTTCGAAAAGGGCATTCCTAGTCCTTCGATCATTTTCGATCAAACCCCCCCCCCCTCATTCATTGCAGCATTGCCTATAAATATTTCCCAAAGGGAACGCCGATAGCGCTCTGCCGCCCATCCCGGGCAGTGGCTAAGACGGACCACAAGGGGGGCGTCCATCTCATCCTCCCCGATAAGCACGAGGCGGACGGACTGAATCGTTGGGAACACTACAGACACTTTCAGATATCGGCAGGAATTTTCAAATAATTCCGGGTATCTAAAGATGTCCATTTCCTATAAATAAAATATTTACTAATCAGATCGGATATGCCCAAGGCCTCTCAGCTCCGCCAGGCATCCGTGACACCCACTTGCTTAACAATAGCCTAGCCCGCAAACCCCGGGGCCCCTTCAGTGTGACCTCCAACAAAATGTTTCACACCTTTAATCATTCACAGCCAGCTGAATACAAAGTTTTTCCCCAAGTCCTCACTAGTGCCGGTTTATCCAGATATAATATCCTTATTTGCTACGATATGCAGAATGGCACCATCCTGCTAAGCACTCCGGAGAAGCACAGTTATTGGCCGGCCGAGAAATCTGCGCGCTTCGTGGGTGCCTAACATCAACTCGGGTGAGCGAGTAGTATGGATAGGGTGATTGCGCCACCCGTGCGTAAACAAAAGTTGGACTACTCGTAGAAGTCAGAAACACATATCCTCAGACGCCCTGCCACAGGCAATGCTGGGGAAAGGGCAAGGAATATACAATGACATAAACTTCCTACAATGGCATCGCCTCCAAGTGCTCCAGCTTCCAACTTCTAACTTTCCCTTCAGAATGCGGGGCCGTCACTCCAATGCGTGTCCCCCCAAGGTTGTAGGAATTTGCTTGTGACAAGGATTTGGAGTTGGATGGATAAAATATTTCTTATAATTATGACATATGATAGCAGTCCTCAATTAAGTTAGTAGTTAGTTTAACTCAAGAGCAACAAAAAAAAGTCTCATGGCCCGGAAAGTCTTCGGGGGAGAGATTGACTCTCTCATCGGGGTAACCTAGGATTATTTATGGTGTGCTCGAGTAGAGAAATAACCAGACTAGTAGTAGACGCACAGTACTCTACCGTACAGTCGCACCCCACCCACTATCAAGGATCGCTAAATCCCAAGAACCTCTCCAGTCCAGTGAGCGAGCCCCTGGCACTCGGCGCGTGTAATGACCCGCCAATGATAAAATTCGGGTTTCAAGGCGAAAATTCTCAACTCGCTAAACTTCATACTTGAACAGGAAATAGGGCAACTGTTTCCTACAAAGGATAAGTTGGATAAGCCCCATTGGCCGCCATTAGTTTCAGCCCCAATCAGAATTTTCTCGATTGGGTTTAGCGGGTGAGAGTGTCAATTTCTCCCCCGGAACCAACGCGGTGCACCACCAAGCACAGCACATTTGTCATAATACCCCTCCCAGAACCCCCAAGAGCCACTGCTGACTTGAGCGAGGGGCCGTAATTTTTTCCATCATACACCCAGGGTAACAGCAGCCTCACATGACCACTAACTTATCGCCCTGCCCCGCCCCATCGCAGCCGTCAAACATCACAAAATGCAAGAAAAAAGTGATAATTCTAGCCCTCAGCTCAATCGTGCAGTTCCTCCCGCGCTGATCAAATAAACCTCCGGTAAGCACTCATAGCGGATAAGGCTGCCTATCGAGCTCTGAAAGTATTCGGAGCTTTTTTTTCTCTTTCCCTCTGACGTTGGGGGAGAGCTTCGCGTTCGGTTAAATTACCGTACTGTTCTAGAGTATGATAGTGGCTCTACTTAGACTATGTGTTCTCACTCTTCAGCTCAGCAGCTCCTCTGCTAGTGTGTAATATTGTAGTGCATCCAATCTAATACACTGCCATACTAGAGAGACAAATTTCTATCATGACATAATATCCGGCGCATAACTGTTGCCGTTGCTGATGTCACGGTAATTAATCTTATGCAGTGTCTGTCAGCCAAGTTACAACTTTGAGAGAACGCTGCGCAGTACCTGTAATGACTGTACCGTACAGTACTATGCAAGCATGTTAGTTACAGTATATACAAGTACCTAAGATTCTAGTCTACTCAGCACTGGAAGAGAAATCGCAAAAAAGAACTCGGACGCGATCGTGGCACTTCCGCCAAACCACCGATTGTGATCCACCATCCATAATCTGACAATAAATTACTCGGATACAGCGAATGTCGAGGAAAAGAAGCTTCGACAAGCCCCTCGAGCATGACTAACCTCACTCCCATTCGCCTACCCTAAAACTAAACCCCCAATCAAGGCTCGACCGCTGTGCGCGAAGTCCCCTCTGATAAAATATTTGATACTGTGTGGGGTCGTTCAATCGCCCCCTTGTTCAAACCAGCGCATCCCAAAACAAGCCTTAACACACACTCCAATGCCCCTGTCAATCAGTGAATCACAAAATCCGGGGAACGGTACGGTAGCTTGGCTCACATCGCGCATGCCAGCGCCCGGGTGATGGCCTGTTCTGCTCACCACCGCTACCGTAGTGTATGCTTACCCCTAAGACTTCAAGTCCTCTGGGCAGACTGCGTTACTCGAGTATTGCGCGCGCCGCCTCTGTGCGACAGGAGGGGGGCTGAGCCCCAGCTCTGGGAAGGCCAACATTCGATGGCAACAACGGGTAACGGCACTTCACATTTGACCACCCATTGGGCTATCAGGTACTTGTACGGCAACTAGCGTAGGGAGTGGTACCGAGCTTCTCGTGAGGCAGACAGGCTGGCCCGAGGTTTTCAGATGAAGCGTATTCGGCCACGATCCCGCACAATAATTGGTTTGCAGCAAAATCCAATATGGAGTCTTGGTGTGAGTGAGTGTCGCAAGTGTCAGTTGATGATTGGTTCCCTATGACGGTGTTTCGATTGGGGCTTCCGCTGATTGCTGGGGTCAATGGATTAGAGTTGTCTGGGGTTGCAACACCCTCTACTCGTACTCGTAGGATGCGCCAAAGGGATGATGGATAGATCAGGAGATGATATTTGGCTTTATCCCGTTACCGCATCTTGGGGATCCCGGGCGAGTGTTCAGTGAGAGCCTACGAGTAGAGTTGAGGGCGGAGGAGAGAAAGTCGGTCGGGACAAGGATGAACTATGATAGAAAAATTGGCTTCCCTACGGGTGGCATCGTGCATGACGTATGGCGGATCCGAAGCCAGGAGGGGGGGGGCTCAGCCACACTATATAAATCCCATAGGCCGGGGATTAGCCATGATATGGTAGACTTCCCCGCCGGGGCGCTTCTGTGCTACCGTACTCTACTGTACCTACCCTACCACGCAACTAAGGTAATAAATTGGGAAAAGTCCTGGGGCTCTTCCTCTGTCGTATTTCTTCCTCCCATCCATCATTCCCTCCTCTTACTTCTTTGCCCCTCCCTTCCCCCTTATCCTCCTCCCCGCCGCCTGCGCGAAGAAGAAACCCACCTCTACATCGACTATCACCGTACAGCATTACTACTAACATCTAGCCCATGAGCTCTCCGAACGAAACCGCCCGAAGGGGCAGTCGCGGCTTGGTCTACGATCCTGCAACAGGAACTTACACGCGTCCACGTAAATCGCCGCAGATGGTGCCGCCACCGCTACCACCCAAAGAGACAGACCCATCGCACTCAAGCGACTACATTTACTCGCCCATCAAAGAGACCCACCAAGTCGCTGAACTCGAAGGCGATTCCGATGCCGGAAGATTAGATTCGGAGGAGTCATCCAAGGCCGAGCGGAGACGGGAGAGGGAAAAACAGAAAGCCAGGAGAGCACCGAAAAAGAAGCGACAGCTCAGAATCTTATCTCTGGGTATGCGCCTCTAGATCCCCGGTAGAAGCACTACGGTACACTAATATTGGGTTCGATTTTTGTTTTTTTTTTGCAGATGGCGGCGGAATCAGAGGCTATTCTACACTCGTTATCCTGCAAGATTTGATGCACCAGGTATACGTCCAGACCCATAATGGAAAAGGACCCAGAACCCCTGCCGATCTCCCTCGACCGTGCGATTATTTTGATTTGATTGGAGGCACCGGAACCGGAGGCTTGATCGCCTTGATGTTGGGGAGGATGAGAATGGATGTTGAGAGCTGCAAGGAATACTACGTGCAGTTAACGCGCTATGTTTTTATCACGGACAAAACTGTTTTAGGAGTGCCCTATGGGAAAACCTTGTTCAAATCCAGTCGCCTGGAGGAAGCTATCCGTCATTGCGTCCGAGAGAGTAAGTTCATTCGATTAGCGCTATTTATAGAATTATCTGCTTACTAATAATCTATTTTTTCCTCCAGGCACCAAATTCGATACGGATAGAATTGTTCCGCATTCCCCGCCTCCCACGAGCCCTCCAGCCATGACACACAAAAGGTCTGACTCATGGGCGGATCGGATATCTCCAATTCGTCGCCGCGCCTCTTCACTTGATCGTGACCAAACTCGCGGCCGACGGGGATCCAGCGGGAGTCGGAAAGCGGGCAATCCTGAAGCACTCCTATCTGACAACCGACCCGGAAGATGCCGAACGTTCGTCACCGCTATTTATAAGGGTACATCACAAGAGTCGACCGCACCACCGGTATTATTACGCACTTATCCTTCAGCCGCTGACAGCGTTCCATCGTATAATTGTACAATCTGGCAGGCCGGTCGAGCAACATCGGCTATCGAATACGCTTTCAAACCAATCACGATCGGAACGAACACCTTTCTAGACGAGGGCAGCGGGATATACAACCCGGCCGCGCAAGCCCTAGAAGAAGCGCGAAACTACGAATTCCCCGGCGATGAAATCTCCGTATTCGTTTCCATCGGCACGGGCAAACGCCATGAATCGCCCGCACAATCACCAGGCCGTCATCGAAGCAGCCGCGGTGAACGGCACCACCACCACAGCAGCCATAGCACTGTATCCCTCGCCCAGGAAAAGGCGCCCTGGTGGGAGGGCCTAATATCCACGCCCTTCGAAGGTTTCGCCGAGGCGCGGAAGCGGCTCTACTCTAAGGTGGACGACTGCGAGCGCGTACATAGGATCCTCATCGACGGCGAAGACGGTGGACGTCCAGGACTAGCAAAAATGGGTGTATCGAGGGAGGACTACTACCGGTTCAACGTGGAAGTTGGCGTCGGCGAGTTCGCCATGAACGAGTGGAACCGGCTAACGGAAGTCAGCACGGGCACTCGCCGATATCTCGGCCAGCGCGAAACTAGCAGCCTGGTACGCGAGTGCGCTTCCAAGCTCGTGAGGATTGATAAGGCCAATACCGCATCTGCAGAGGGATCCCTTAACCCAAGGCGCCCCAGCAAAGAAAACGCCCTTCAATCCCCCCCTGCAAGGCCCAAACCCTCCACCCCCCCACAAGACGTCGCCGAACTAAGCGCCGAAATCGACGACGCAAGAGCAGACTGGACCTCCTCCCCACCCCTGATATCCCCACACGACACGCACCCGGCCTTCCGAGTAGCCATGCCCGACTATCGTCAGCATATCCCGCAATCACCCACCGCTGAAACGATGACGACGTATCAGTCTATGATACCTGAAATACAGGTGCAGGAGCCACCACAGTTGCCGCCAAAGCCGGGACAACCGCTATATCATGAGGAACACCCGTACTATAGGGCCGCGGCGGAGCTGGCCATGCCGAATCCGGAGATCAGGGTGACAAGTCCGACGACGGTGGCGGGCGGAGATAGTGACGATGAGAAGAGGGGTGGGGTTCCGCTTGGTGAGGGGAGGAGGAGGAGGAGGAGGAGGAGTACTGGGAGGCGGTAGGAGGGGTGGTTTCTTTGTATCTTTCTTGTTGTTCTTTCTAATTTGCTTCATTAATGAGCGGGAGGAGTGTCGCTATGGGCTAGTGTGAATATATCCCCTCTTCTTTTTCCACCTCTTTCTTTTCCCTTTCTCCCTTTCCTTGAGGGTTATTCTCCACCCATCCCCCCGCCGGGCCAGTCGCGGGGCTTCACCTATGATACCATTTCTACTCTAGCTTAGTCTAGTCTAGTCAAGATCCAATCTAGTCCAACTTAATCCAACCACTAGTTTTCTCCTCCACACACCCCAAGCAGCAAGTGAAGCGAGCGCGATACCCTGCCATAGAATACATAGAACAATACAAGTTATTTATTTAACGATAAAACCAAAGCCATGTTATACTACACTTTCCCATTCCCGACAATTCGTTTTTCCCCCCCAACTCCATCCAATCCAATCCCCTACCAGTAGAACAGCCATCACTTATCGGTTACTACACACGAATTACTTGTACTTATATACTCAAGCCCCACCACCATCACCACCACCACCACCCAACCCTTCCAAACCCCCCAGCGCAAACCCCCCAAGCTCACAATCTCCCCCCCCGCCGCCGCCGCCACCACCAACACCCCCACTAAATCCGGAGACGAGACTTTCCTCCCGCCCAAAAGGAACAATCCCCATCCAGATAGACAACCAAACAAAGCCGACCCAACCCACCATCAAGACTTCGCCCACCAGATATTCACAGACCGGCGGGTACCCCATAGAGAAAATCACGTTTCTCCAAAAGTCAGGATGAAAAGAGCGAAAGAGCGAAAGAAGAAGAAAAAAACACCTCCCCCCGCACAAAATACAAATTCCTACATTCTCAACGGGGGAAGGAAGGAAGGAAGAGAGCTTCTGAAATGTGTACTGTGTATACATATATGAACAAAGACGAAAGCTGAAAAGTCGTGTGGATATACCAAACAGCACTACCGGCACACCAAGTTTCCGAAATACTACAAGTTATTTGGGCAGTGCGTTATTCTCGTCATGTTGGATATTGAGAGAGGGACAATTCGTGTCGTTTCTAGTGCTCTGGGTAAAGGAGGTTCGCCGGTACGGGGTGGGTAACGGGGGGGTTGGGCTGTGTTGCCCGGTGGTGCTGTGGTTATGTTTAGATGTAGTACCCGTGCAGTGCTGATATGGCGGTGCGGGTGGGTGTGGTGCATAGCCTCGGGGGGGGGGGGGACTATCATACCAGCCCGGTATTAATTTAACTCCCTAAGGGATGGGTGGATGGGGCTTCGTCGCTCACGACTGCATGGGGGGGGGATATCCTAGGGTGGATAAAAGTTTTTTTTTTTTTTTTTTCTGGCAGAAAAGCACTTCTGGTCGGGATTACTGTATCGTTGAGCGGTGGACTACGGTATTTGCTAGCGGCATATATTGTGGATGGTTCACTTAGTGGTGATATATATAATAGCTTGAACTCCCACCGTACTCGAGTAACTTATCAAAAATTTTAAATTCCCAGATCGAGTAATCGCTACAGTGAGAATGTGTTTTGCATGGATATACAGTAGATGGCGTACTCGGAATAGTATGATATATCACCACCCAAGGCGATGACCACCTCCGGAGAGGAGAGAGAATTCTAACGAAATGTTTTCACCGCACAAGCAATCACAAAGTTTCCAAATTATGAAAAATAAGAAAAAGAAAAAAACAGGCAACCATCCTTCTTCCTTCTTGCCAAAAATGCCCAACGGCTCGGGACAACTTCTTCCCCCGGCCAATTTTCTCACACCTCATCACTTCCCCCCCCTAACTTTACTACCATCAACCCTAACATCCCGGAATCCCCAATGCCGTCGCATTCGTAGAACCAAGCCCCACCCACGCCCTCATGGCATTAATAATCGGCAAATCCCTATGCACACGCGTGTACTTTCCGGGCGAAATAGTATACGAGCACGCGTCAGCAACATAAGCAGTATCCTTAGGCATGCCAAGACATCTAGAGATGGCCTGGTCCCCGGTATACAGGGAGCAGTCGGAGTGCCCGTCGGGGAATCCGGAGGCGCCGTTTTCCATGAAGGAGTAGGAGGAAAGGACGAGCTTGATGTGCCAGTCGGCGTCGCTGCGGGAGAAGAGTTGGAGTTCGAAGGCGCGGTGTTTGGCGGCGTCTTTGTCTTTGATGAGGACAGAGCCTGTATCCCCCATGTCGCGGGAGGAGGAGCCCTAGATAATATTAGCCATGGCCTCAGAATAAAGAGTATTGTTCGCGAGGGGTGATTACAGCGCTCTGTTGGTCGTGGTCGTCGTTCTGGACTGCAAAGCGGGGCGCCGGAATAACCCACTTGCGGCAGATGGGCATCTCCTTGGGATAATCCGAACTCCAGACCTTAACCTTGGCAACATCCGCATCGGAAAGACCGGCGGCCTTGAGTTGGTTGTCAAGATTGGTGTACCATGACCACTCTCCCCCGCTACATGCCAAGAGTCTAGATTCGCCGCCGATGATGACCTCGAGCCAAGTGATCCAATCCGCAGGCATGCCGCCTCCCATCTTAGTCCTTACGCGGCCAAGAATCTGCGCTAGAGATGCGGGGCCAATATGCTTCGCCGCGTCGACACGGAAGCCAGTAAAGCCGATCGACAGAAGGTCAACGAGGTAGGTCGCTATCCTATCCTGCACGTAGGGCTTCTCCGTATTCAGATCGGTGAGGCCCATAAGCCATCCCTTTGTAATAACTTGCCCGTCATTCCAAGAGTCCAATATTTTTTCACAGTGAAAATCTGTCGGCCCATAGGGGACAGAGGGAAACTCAAGGGTGGGGCGAGTGCCGGTGTACGGGCTCAGAAGGTACGTGTTGCTAAACAGGTTAGTAGGGTTTCGGGAATGAGCTGGGGCTAGGCTGAGCCATACCCGGAAGTGAAGTATGGAGAGCCGTCAGTGGCATTGTGGCCGGAGTAAGTGCTGCAATCAGAAACTCTGTGGTTTTGGATGCCTAACAACAAGTGAGAAGTTAAAACCTCCTGCGGGGGGGGGGGGGCACGTAAACCCACCATTTCCTTGACCAACCATGTGGTTAATAACTGCGTCAGCATAAACGCGGACACCTGCGGTTCGACATGTCTGGATCATAGCTCGCAGTTGAGCCCTTGTTCCCATGCGCGAGTGAAGCCTGTAACTGACAGGCTGATAAACATGGTACCACGGTCGGAACTGGTTATCCGACTCGTAGTAGTGCGATCCCCAAACGTGTTCGGTTGGCGGCCAAATCTTAACACCCATCCATCCAGCCTTTCCAAGGAAAGCACACTCCTTCGCAATATCGTCATACGGCCATCCGAACAACTCGATAATACCACCCTTTTGCCCATCCGAGAAACTACTCTGCGCAGCTGTTAACGGAGCATTTTGCCAGATGAAGTTGAGAGGCTCCAGAACCAGGGCGCTCCCATTCGATCCAGCGACTGTGATCGCCAACTGCCCGGCAAGTCCCGAATTAACTTGGAAGGTATTGCTCGACTGGCTAGCGCCGTTGAAAGAATATGTTAAATGCTCGCCTGTACGGCTAGCAGCATTGACAACAACAACAGCTCGGGTTCGGTCAGAGCTATATTGAATATCGGCATACCCGACGAGATCACGGTAATCTTGGAACGTGTCAACGTAACCATCCTCGCCTTCCAGGGGAGTCTGCCAACGTCGCCTCTCGGCAGAGAGGGGGAATGTGTAAACACCACCGGCGCATTTGTCTAGCCCATTCCAATTTCCGCATCTTGATGGGAGAGTAGGGATTAGTTCGGATGGGATACTGGAAGGAATAATTGCCGGCGGGGCGCTTGGTTCCACAGATCCAATACAAGCGTGTGTAGTGGTAGTCGGGGCAGTCGGCGTCGTGGTACCAGATCCAACCGAAGTGGGGGCCATAGCAGCAGTAGAGGTTTCTGTACCAGTAGTAACAGGAACCTGGTAATTGGTGTAATTTCCCGGGTCATAGTAGCTATTCCATCGAGTGTTAGTATCAAGCCCCCCTACTGACCCGGTTTACGATTTTTAAAACATACGACTTTCCGCTAACGCCATACTCGATGTAGAACTGGGTCGCACCGGTAGCTCTTCCCGAGAAAATCCATGTCTCATATCCGCCCGTACCCTGAGCAGACCAGGCGGCAGAAATCCTTTGACTATCGCTCCAGGTACTTTCAACAGCATAGACAACTGTTACAACTTTCTGGTATGCGAGATCTTGTACCTGCGGAAAACCATGAGCATCCACCCCCCTCAGAAAGAAATAATACCAGGACCCATACCCTGATTGAGCCAGAGAGAACGTTATTCGTAAACGCCCATGAAGTGAGGGAAACCTGTGTTGCGAGATTTTTCGGAGGAGTAGCCACTGCGAAAGCGGTAAAAATCAGATATTGTAAGATAAATGTTTTTGCTACAACCACTCTGGTGATCTGCTTTCTGAAGTCTCAACTCAGAAGCCTGAGCTGTACACCTCTTAGAAGCTTCTCCTAAACATTGCATAACCTTCCCTTTTATGAAATCACTCCCACTCATCTCTTCCCTCTTACCCCGACTACCACCGTCGAAGGGTCAGAGGCTCCATTCCTTGGCCTGCCGCCGGCCGGCGGAACACATAGAAAGTTTGCCTCTCACTCGAGCCAGACTGGAAAAGTACTCACATCTTGGGTAGGAAAGAAAGCCGGCAGACTCAATATAAGTCCAAGCCCCGGCTAGTAGCCGCACCCAACCAGTATAAACCATTTAGCTGCTTGAGAGACGCACCACCTCCCAGCTCCGGCGCCTGACCACAGATTCAAGTTAGCTATATGTTTGCCAAAAAGAGAACCCCGGGGGTGGGGTGGCCGTATCATCGTGCTGCCAAAAAAGGATAGGTCATGGTAGATGAGAAAAGTGTGAACACAAATGTAAATAGTACCCTGAATAGTTGCCCTTTTCGCCCCTCCAAGTCCCTACTAAAACAAATTCCGGCTCCCCGTTAGCACAGCTAGTATCACGTAGTACCCTAGTCCTATGAGTAGTGGTAGATACTACTCCGGAGCTCCCGAAGTATCCCATATAAAAGAACCCGGCTGAGCTTCCTTCACATGCGTGGAAGGAGATTCCTGAATGATATAGAATACCAAATGTAAAGGAACAGAGAAAGTATAGACAACGTGGGAGCTTCCAAGACATACCTACTTTTGATAATCTTGCAATCCGTCAATACTCCAAATATAATAATCCTCAGATCGACCCTAAAGTTACAAACCCCTCGTGTAGTGTCGGGGAACCACTTCCGACGAGGTATAATACCAGCGCTATCCTCCCAACCACAACCACACCCGGCAGAAACACACAGCCACAAATATCAGCCCTGTAAAGCAATAGCACAAAATCCCTGTAAGCACTCTAATATGTGCCCCGCCAACCGCAGGGAAAAATGGAAATAAAAAAGAAAGCAAATACCTGTACCAAGATCCCGTCCGAAAGGAGCCGTTCGGCCCTACGCACCTCCAACGAATTGGCTCGATTACCAGAATAGTCTGCTCCAACGCCAGGGCAGCCCTCCACTTTCTCCACGAATAAATTTCGAAAAGATTCACTCGTATTTCGGGTATTTTAAGCTTTTTTTTTTTTGTGCTCTTTTACGCCCTTTGCCTCGTCGAGTACTGTACCGTCGGGCCCGATCGGACCTATTTGGTGGGGGTAACGGTTGACAGCTCTCAGCTCGCTGGATGGGGGTGGACCCGTGGGAGGTAACAGCTTAATTTTTTCTTTCTTTTTTCCAGATTCCTTCCCTCTGTTTCCTCTCTTATCTTTCGCTTCTTTGCACTTGGAAGTTTGATGGAAGGGAGATGGTCAAGGGATGAGGCCGGGAGACCGGAGGTTATCCTCATACGGTACTTAAGCGGCGTGTGTAACCAGACAGGGATCTTGTCCAATCATACGATGTCACTCGTTATATTAAAGCAGGTGACCAGAACGCGTGTGAGGTGGCACTTACGGGGGGGGATCCAGGCCCAAAAGAAATTTTCACGCACATCGCCAAGTCCACAGATTTTGAGACTGAAGAAAAGGGTGAAGAAAGTAGTGATCTCTTGATTCCTATCCTTACGGGTATCTTTCCCTTTTCCTATCGGGTTTCACTAAGCACTGCCCGCGATTTGAGCATTGGTCTTTGTTTTCAACATTGCAGACCTCCGCGTTTTGGTTTTTCCCTTTTATCATAAAATAACCTCAAAGAAAACACCATCAAAATCTACGATACCCACGTAACCCCCCGGCTCTAAGGGCCTGTTGTCCCTTCGCCACTGGAACTTCTGGCCGCCGCGCCTGTGGAGCATCAAGAACAAAACATCAGGCAAACAGGCAGTCAGTCTCGGGATTTTTTGAAAAGCGGTTTTTTTGGATGGCAAGTTTCAAAATTAATGATCTGTTAGTTTCGCAGGCAAAATGGCACCGCACGCACCAACGCCCCTCGGCTCCAAAATTCGCGTAACCTCCCAACCACGGAGCTGGGCCCACTTAATTCTGAGAATCATCAAGATCGAGCTTTCTGGTTCCGGAAGGTAAGAAGGGTGAGCCCGTCATCCTTTTCTACACCACAAACAAACAAACCAAATCCTACATCATATGTCTTGGAAGCTATAGAATCACTTAAAATTGTCGATTTAAGCTGTAGCTTGCGCATAGGAATGAGTTTTCATAATGAGATGAAGAGGGGCGACAACCAAAGCATCACGAGCAGACTACTCGAGTACACTAGCCTACCGGTATTACCCCCCTAAAATACCCGAATCCCTCCATCGACCACCTGTACGATACTGACCATCTGACCGACTTGCTCGAGCAGAGCCTCACATTCGTGCAGCCCCAATATTTCCGACATAACGTCATGCATATTATACGATCAAACAATCCGGTTATATTCGGGGAACCATTCAAAATCGTAAAACTATTCCTGCTAATCCCATACAATTCAAGGGTTATGTTTCCGGTTTCTAATGACCCCCCAGAGCACTTAGGGCGAGAAAAAGAGTCCGGGTGAGACGAGCCAAGACCCAGTTCTGATTTTGTGAGATAACGTTAATTGCGGATTCCTTCCAGCTTTAGACTATAGGAAAAGTGCCTAGGCAAGACGGTAGGAAGCTTTATCAACGGTAATACAAAATTATGGTTATTATTCTTGCTCATTTCCCTTCGCTATCTCCCCTCTCCGAGCATTTTCCTCATTCCTACTCTTATCGAAATACACTTTGTTAATCGTAAACAACGTCACCTAAACCACCTTGAGTATTGATTCGCAATGTAGCCTTGTAATGTCAACTCCGGAGTACTCGAATACAGTACACTTTAGAAGGCCGGGAAAATGGCATGATCGGGTTAACTTAGACTGCAAGTGCATTGCATATCATGCGTGTTGAATTAGCACCTACTCGATCAGTGAATTGGATACATACTCAAACCCTGTTTTCGAGGCCGCCATCGAGGAAGAACAGTTCTTAAATAAGGCCGTCGTAACGGAGTTGTGTTTACCCAGTTGTTTACCAAAAATTGGTGGAGTTTGTGCCAGCACTAAGAGAAAATTCTTCAACCCACACCAAGTTTGGTATCATACCGTCCTTAGCAAAACTTCAATGTTTTGACAGAGTGGCAACCTACGTAATTCGCCACAAAAATAAGAACAGTGCGTATCACGACCTTCTTAGCAGAACCTCCCTAATGATTGGCTCACTATACCCAAGTTATCTCGGGAGGGTTGCAATAGCGCTTTCGTTAAAATGCTGCGTGGTACGGTATCATCAGGCCAGACCTAAGGCAGGATCTAGATCTCTACGGCTCGGGTTACTGCTTTCTCTACAAGTACGGTACTCACACGAAATTATATCCTGATTGTCGGTACTGCATTTTCTGGTTAAGCTCGTTTTCACGCTAAGAGGTCAGAATAAGGTGTGGGTCAGCATTTTTCACAAAGTAACCCTTTCCGGCCTGTAGTTTCCTCTAAACCGGTGGCAAAAGCCGCCCCACACTAAATATCTATGAAAATCCTACCCCTAAAGGAAACTCTCTACTCAAAGAGGTTCGTGTATTCCGCCACACTTTCTTTTGACCTCTTAGCGTAAGAACGAGTTTAACCATAATGCGGTATTGGGGTAGACTTCCTGTCCGCCGAAGCGTGATTGCGGCTCCGCTAGCCCAAGAATGCCCACCAAACACGAGAAGCCCTTTCCCCGCTATTATACAGTAGCCCTGTCTGAGGCAGTAAAATTCGCGACCCGCACCCTAATCCTGTTTTCGGGGGCCATTCGACCACTACACTCGCGTTTGAAAAGTTTCCGTAAGGGAAAGGAGAAGGAAGGAGAGGGTGGGGAGATATTGGAAGGAGTATTGGAAAGGGAAGGAGAAAGGGAGGGCGTATTTTGGAAGTGGAATGGGAGAGAAAGGGCATGGGGGGAAGAGGAGGGATAGTATATTTTTGTTTTGGATGAGGAGTGGACATGGGAGGATGAGGGGAACGAGGTATGGTTGGGGGAATGTATTGTGCAAGTGTGGGGAGAGGGAGGATAGGGATCATGTTTTGTTGAGGTGTGAGAGGTGGAAGGAAGAGAGGAGGGTAATTTGGAATGCGTGGAGTGAAAGTGGGAGGGAAGGGGTTTTGGTGGATATGAAGTGGTTGTTATTTGAGGATGAGGGTATAGAGGCGGTTAAGAAGTTTGGTGGAGAAAAGGGATGGTTGGAAAAGAGATGGAAAGAGAAGAGGGAATGGAATAGATTGAGGGTGGAGGAATGGGGTAGGCAGTGGGTGGAAGGTAGGAGGGGTATAGCGGGGGAGAGGGAGAAAGAGAAGAGAGAGAGGAATATGAGATTGAGTAGGGAAAGAATGAGGAAGAGGAGGTTGTTATTGAAGAGTAAGGGGAAGAAGGGAGAGGGTAGGTGTAGGGAGGGAACACCCATTGCAAGTGTTCCACCTCTAGGAGCCTATCCGGGAGGAAGAAGAAAGGTTTTAGGGGAATTAGATGATGGGGGGAATAGGAGAAAGGGCTATTGAAGGCCTGTGGGTAGGGGTGGAAATGGAGGTTATAAGAAGATTAAGGGCAAACAGACTTGATGCTACAAAAAGCCCTATAGTATTCTAGATAGTTGTTATATAGCTAATAATAAACGAAAATTTTTATAAAAAAAAAAAAAAAAAAAAAAAGTTTCCGTAACCACACTTGTACTTTCATGTATTTGTGGCTGATTATCTGCTGGCGCCAACATACTATTGACAGCCACAACTACATGATGTACTAGTGTGGTTACGAGGACTTTTCAAACGCGAGTGCATGATCTTCCGGCAAAGAATGGCTTTGTTAAGATGCTGAGTCACCTTGGCAATGAAAAGCAAAATTTCGAGCCTGAAACGGCTAGCTACTGATTGATTCTAGACTTAACGTGCTGCCCGCGAATTTTACAGTCTCAGACCTCTTCCAGCGGATATCGTTATTTAGCAATCACTGATGAACTAGTCTGATACCGTACTGCTGCCTGCAAATTCAAAGCGTCAGGAGATACGGTAGGTTCATCATTTCCGACATTTTTCGGCGCTCCCCCAGTATCCCACCTGGTTGTTGCCTTTGCTCTGCTCTTAATTACTCGAGCACAAGTACGCTAAAAGTTGAGCCGCAATCGAGGGATCTGGGTTGCAACAAGTGATCAAGCTGTCCCCTTCTCTGCCTTCTTCCCCACCTAAATCCCTCCAAGATTACTCCGTTCGTCTACTTGGCCATTTAAAAGTCTCCGGGCGCTTTTTTTGCCAATACCGTATAGGTATGATACGAATAAATACAAAGTGTCCGGAGGTTTTTTTATATGGACAAGCATGGCTAGCCTATAACCTAACTACGAAAATGCTAACCCACGCGTGAAATTCCTCACAACGAAAATATTTGTATTTATGATGCCTTTATGAGAGTTAGACCAGCCACTCTTCAAGCACGCGCGGGATGGCGCAAGTATTGTACGGTATACCCATGCTGCCGAGTGATAAGTAAATCACGTGATCTTCATTCAGGTTTGCCAACTATTTTCATGGGTAATTTGGTGTTTCTCTTTTTTTCTCTTCCCTCTGGCTCAGAATGCCCAGAAGATTGCTCAAAAGGAAGGCCTTGACCCTCCTCTTTTCTACTCACTTCCATTGTCGAGTGGTTTGCGGAATCCAAGATCACATGATTTACTTAGCACTCAGCCGCATGGGTAGTATCATACGGTACAAGTATCTGATTACATCTCAGGCGCAGGTGTTTTCTAAACCAGGCGAGTTGGTGGGAGCAAGATGAAGCTCCTCGGGAAACCTTCTACCGGTACTTCTAATGTGTGAACGCCTAAGATCACTAGGAATCATTCGAATCGCTGAAAGTCGGCCTCATTGGTGAATTTTTCCTACACTGTTTCTAACGAGATTCGTGATGAAGAAAAAGCCTTCTTGTATACCCCCCTCTAAGCCTAAGGTACAAGCCCCGCATCTGCCCCGTGATCAGCTTTTATTCGTCCCTCACACTGTCACTGATGATCCTTTTTACTTACCGATCTTCAGGCTAGCCCCTGTCATATTCTTACTCTTAGCCATGAGCACAAATGCTTCCGCGCATTCTTCCACAGTCGGCTACCAACAAAAAAAACCCCACCCCACATCAGCTATCTTCCTCTCCGAGAACTACGAATGGAGGAGGAAGGAAAGAGAAAGAAAGAAAGAAAACACTACAAGGTCTTTCAAAGGAGACATCTCCTTCGTTTTCTCGATCTTCTCTGTCCCGAACCTGTTCCCCCAGTCTGTCATCAACAAGCCCGGAAGCACCGCATTAACTCTGATCTTTGGCCCCTGAGTGTGCGCAAGACACCGCATAAGGTGTAAGCCAGCGGCTTTAGTGACCGAGTACGCCATTGCACTACCACCAGGGGCGATTGCGGCGGCGGAGGATGAGATGAGGAATGAACCGCCGTCGGGGTTTGCATTGAAAGATTCCGAGGCGGCGCGGAGCAGGTGGAGATTCGCTTTTACGTTCACCGCCCAACACTTTCGTACCTTATCAGAAGCCTTTTCGAGAACCAAAAATCGTGGGACCAGATAGCAACCTTATCCCAATCAGCCTCACTCAAAGCGTTCAAATCTCCGAAATCACTAATTCTCGTCCAGCCCTGTTGGCATTTCCAATTAGCACTCACTCACTCAATTCAAACTTCCGCCGGGGTATCATTGAGCAGACCGCGTTGGAAACAATAACGTCCACACCCCCGAACAATGCAATGCACTTCTTCACGATCCTCACGCAGTTCTCTCCGACACCAACGTCGCCCTGCACAATATCCGCCTTGACCCCGTACTTGTCTGATATCTCTGCTGCTACATTTACAGCGCTAGCTTCGTCGCTGACATAGTTTACCAAGACGTTTGCGCCTTCCTTCGCAAAGGCGTGGGCTATCCCAGCCCCAAGGCCTCTGGAGCCGCCGGTTATCAGGACGTTTTTGCCTTTAAGTGAAATCATTTCTGGGCGCTGGAATCTTGTCGCTTTTGAGAGCGGAGAAGTTGCTCGATTGATGAGGAGGGGAAGGAAGGTATAATGGGATTGGGGGGGATAAGGTTGTAGCTAAGGGACGGCATGCAATCGCATAATCGCATGATCTTCCGGGGCACTACTGAATCACGGGGCGGATTGTGGTGTTTAACCGTATAGTAGCTGCAGCTAGCCGAGGCAAATAGCGCCAAGACAGGAATGATAAAATGGGATGTTTATTCGAGTGAATATCTATGAGGATAAGGAAAGGGAAAGGACTGGCCAAGCTTCATGGAGGCAACATAACTTATCACGTTTCCTAGAAAGTCCATATATACCATACCTTTAACCAGAGCAGTTCCTGACATCCTCCACAAGCTATAGGAACCACCCCTTCAACTACCCGCGTAGGACCGCCGATTGTTTCATGTTTTTAAGGTTTGCTTGAAGCCGGACGAAGTGAAGAAGGATCATTGCATTTCAGAATTTCGTGTCAAGTTGACCGCTAGCGTTTGTTCCCTGTTGTCGTATAATGCAATGTGGACTTTTGACTACACAGATTGTCCACTTTAGATTGTTTCCTATTGCTGGTAGGATATGTCGAGAGTATGGGTATTTGCTTGGTGTACGGTGCACATAGCTTTCGGCTTATTCTTAATTAATTTTTTTCTTCTTCTTCTCCTGGGGTGGAAGGTTAAGGCTTTTAGGTTATCGGCGATTTAAGGTTCCTGGTGTCCGCCCTGAAAATGAGTTAGCGAGTCTCCTCCGGCCCCATTTATCGTCCATGCACCAAAAAAAAAAAGGAAGGAAGGAATGCAGCCTCTAATCCTGCGAGTTGGGTAATAATTTATGCGTCTAAAAGATGCCTTAGATCGATCCAACTAGCTTACCAAAGTATCATAGATCTAGTTCCTCATTTTGTCATACTTTGATCCCCACCCCTGGCATGATATCAACTGGGGATCCGGACGGATCATGGAAAGAAATAGGGGCATACAAAAATAAAACTGGGAAGCTTTTCAAACACCAGCAGGAAAGTTCAAAGAAAGTATGATACCTCGATAGCACCCAAGACCGAATATAACTGGGAGAAAAAGCACCGGTATTCTTCGAAGGTTCCGTAAAGCTAAATCACAACCAATCTAACTTACCGCCTCTCTCTGAAGAAAAAAAAAGACTCCTATTATAAAACTCCTCGCTTCCCTCACTAGGTAGATTCCTGTCTGAGCCGAGAAATTCATTACTCCCTTGTGCCAAAAATCGGGATAACCAAACTATCCACCCTCTCCACAAGGGCATTTAACCAAAATCAGCCACTGCAGACCGCAAACTTCCAACCCGCAGCGCGATCTACCACCGATCCTTTCTTTTTGGACACCTGCTTCACCGTCGATATTTAGCTTATCTATTCGCCGCAGACAGTAAAAGTGCCGGCTCTTAATCGGGTATTCTAGCATGAAAAACTTCTCCGCCTGTATTATTATTATTATTATTTTGCAGATGGAAGCACATGTTATCCCCCTGGATTTGCGATAGTCCCAAGTGCCGAGTTGAAGTGTTATATTGTAGGTTCCGCTAAATATTTGGCTGGCAGTGCGGGCTCGATTAACCTTGTGACAATCCCGCTTGCAGTGGCAATGAGCGGATTCCAGGCAGCAGCAGCAGCAGTAGCGGGATTTTCGCCGAGCCGCAAAGATCCAGCTTTGATCATTGCCTGTTGTGAGGTGGGTTGTGGTGGCTTTAGGCGGATCTTATTGGTAATTGGGCCGAAGAAAAAAAATCAATTAAAATTTCTCCTCTCTCGGCTTAACTAAGGCATCATAATTCTTGGGGTCTAGTGTATGTACGATATCTGGCCATCTCAGATGAGGTATGAGCCCTAATCAGTGACCTGTTGTTGATCCGGCGACGGCCCGAGGGATCACCAATCCTCCTCCCCGAAATCACATTGCTATAAAGATAATTTTCACACCCCCAAAGATGGTCATAATTGAGAAAGATTTCATAAAGAGATCACCGACCCAAAGAAACCAAGAAAATCAGCGGAATTCCTGTAGTGATAGTGCCCTTTTTTATGAGGGGTAGCTACTCGAGTACAATTCTGGTGTATTGAAGGGACGGTATTGTGCCTAAGGGAGCGACGCATTGCATCCTCTCTTAGCTTTAGGTCGAGAATACCTTAAAAACTCATGCTACCCATAGACCAGGGGTGCCCTCAGCGAGGCGACCCCCTCAGCGAGGCTTGGCAAATATTAGCAGGAAGTTTTGGCTGAACGTGCCCTTCTTTACTGCCAAGCCTCGGTGAGGGTGTCGCCTCGCTGAGGGCACCCCTGGTGTATATCCGCCTGGCCTCTTATCTCGATCAATTCCTGTCTTGGCCCACTATTGGTGTCGCTTGATAAGTTAACAAAATTAGGAGCAAATTATTGAGGTCCAACACACTAAGGACAGTCGGGCTTGACCAGGTGAGGGAAACACCAATCATTCATAAGGTTTTTGTCTCTAAACACGGAGATTAGATGCCTGGCGGAGATAGTGGATAGCACGGCCTTTTACGGTGCCAATGCTACAACGACCCTTGGGTGGTCTGAAACGAGGAGGGCCGTTACTGGCATGCTATGTTTATTCTGGAACCGTTTTGGTAACCGTGCCAAAGTTACCGAGGCCTCGCATTGAACCTGAGCAAAAAGTGCCGAGTCATTTTGGCAACCACAAAGACTGAAGAGTACAATTTCTTGGCCAAGTGCAGCTAGCCGGTTCCCAATCTGGCCCTAGCCCGGGGGTACTCGTACAGGTAACTAATTTAGCGTTTCAAACCTCCCAAAGGATGGTGGAAGAATCTTTACTCGAGCGCCGTAGAAGGTAAACACCCTCACGGCGGATTTTTTTTCTTTCGATTGGCCATTGCCCCCGATAGAGAGACTCTGAGGGTTTAAAAACTAGTTTGAAACACCATCCTCTATCCTAGAGATCCATTTTGTGGACGTTTGCACCCTCACCCTCCAAAACATCTTGCGCTATCTGAAACTTAGCGTAATGTAGGGGAAGCCCGGCAACATTACCACAACAAGGGATAAAATCCTTCCAGGCGCACGCAACCCTCCACAGAGAGGCTTGCGTGTCACTTCACGCAACGACTTTCTTCTGGGATACCGTACCGCGAGAGCGGGGCAGGAGGGGCGAGAGCGGATAAGGACCCGGAGCCTGACTTTGGTGCGGTGCGATGCGGGGCCGAGTCCTCTATCTCAGGCCCCTCACCCCCTTTCAGTTTACGCGATTTTTACACCCTCCCTAGGAACTAGTTTTGCCCGGCGGAGGGGAACCGAACCCGGGAACCAGGGAAAATCAAGTTTGCCGGAACGGACCTGGTGCTATCGTTAGGTCATGGTCCTAGCGCCAAGCGCTATCTCATCCCGGGAAATAATTCTCAAGGTTAAGGCAAAAAAACGAAAAATTGACGCAATGGAGAGTAAAGAATGGTGACAGTTCATTCTTCTTGGCCACTATCTCGCCGAGATAAATGCATCAAAGCAAGGCGACCTCTGATCGGATATCTCGGTTAGAGATCTGCGAGAAGACGGGACAATGAATGCCAAATGGATTCTCAACCACCACGGGACTAAAGTAGTCTGTGAAAAAAAAAATCCGACGCAGAAAACTTCCGTAGCAGACCGAAGTACCACAAGCGCAAGCCAAATCGCAGCCATTTCACAATCGCTCGCTAGTGGACTCCCTAGTTCTGCTCAAACTGGTAATGAGAGCCAGGATATCTGGCAATGTGTATTGATGGAAGCACAATAGAGGGGTATGGTGTTGCACTGCCTAGGAGAAGTGGTAACTTCGTTCCCCACATTGAAACAGATCTTATTGTCAAGCCCAGCGGATGTTGATGGGTAGTAGTTCTGTTAAGGCTGCTATAACAGGGCTTTTGAGGTCACGCTATGAGTATATTTAGGTATGATATGAAAATAAATCCCTATGAAACCGCCAGATTTCTTCCCCAGACTTATGATACATTATGCCTGATCAGGGTTTCTTCTTCTCGGTATATTTTAGGTTATGCTAGTGGGGCAAGTGCAGTAGTATGGCCGGGAGCGGCGGATAGTACCGGTACTCTCCCACCCAAGATACAACCCCGTTATCGATTTCCGCGGGAGTGCGGACAGCCTTTGATGCAAGACATTCTGACGACAAAGGGGGGGGTTACATCCGAGAAATGAAACGAGTGAGTCTTTGTGATTACATCTCGAATTTCAACCTCTCATCTCCTACGTGGTAAACAGGGCTCCGGAGGGAATATAACGAATTATCTACAATGTCTATCTGATATAGCAGAACAGGAACTCACCGCTTTTCCCAACTCACATGATTCCGTCGCGCAGATAATAACCTCACTACGATATCCTACGTGTCCCAAGTGCCTCGGCATATTCACTCTCCCGTTAGGAGGTGGGTTTCCGGATATAGCGATGCCATAGTGGCCCCTCTTGCCCCGGGTTTGCCATCAACGTTACCTAGCAGGTGTTTAAGGTTCTGAAAGACTTTCGGCAGCTATCACTACTAAGGCTGCAAAGGAACGGACTTGAGATCACACGGGCACTCTATCGGTCACAAGGAGCTGAAGAAAAAAAAGGTTAAATCCTACAACCTACAGTCTGATCATCTACCACTGCTGCCGCAGAATGTTTGAGTTTTGAGCTGGCATTTAGATTCCTGCGGGGACCGGATATTGGCGGAGAAGCACGTGCGCGGTGCTTGTGGGCCCCAGCCGGCAGTGTCTAGACCTATAATACTCCTATACTCCTAATCCCCTTTGGGCGGCAGCCCTACCGAAGGCTTGACTTTTCTGGGGTTACTGTGCTGTACTCGAGTACTACTGGTGTCACCACAACATCTCCCGCGGTGACCAAAGCTCAGATGCGGCGTCGGTCTGAGACTCACTCGGGGTTGAAGTCACTCACTTTGCAATTTGTTTTACCGTGCGAGTATCCGGTCAGCTCATTGAGAGCTTATAGTACCCCCACGTGCTACTGCTACGATTACCAGTAGTTTTATTTTATTTTTTACAACGTGATTGACTTGCTCTAACTTGGTTACCGCAACAATAGTCTCCAACCAACTCTTCGATCTCGACTTCTATAACCCAAACTCTTGGACGAACGTCGAGCAACACTCCATCTCCAGGACACCTCTGAGAGGTGATCCGCTCCCCCCGCTGTAGTAACATCTAGCAAAAAAAATTACCCAGACCTCCGACCCCCCCTCCCTCCCTCCTACAGTAGTAATAGTGGAGCACAAGCTTCTCCAAAACCCTTCAAAACAACAACATCTATCAGCCCACTCGAACTACCGACTCCAGTAACGTGCAAAACCTTATTCTCACACCCGCATGGTAGCACAAGCAGGCAGGCAGGCAGGCCCTGTCATAGCCGAACAGTTAAGGCTGGTATCGATAGTGAGCAATATTCTCGTGTGATCTGCATCTGATTTCTGCGCTACCCTGGTCGGTAGGATCTTGGTATGATACTGTGCCCGGTACGGTACTGGTAGGAGAATTAGCGGAATGGGGTTGAAAATTTCGGGGGTTTGTGGATAAGGTTGTGATGGTAGTTGCTGCAGTGTGGTAATGGGAGAGGGGGAGGTTTCATATTGCAGAGGTGTGATTTCTAGTGCTTTGAGAGAGGGAGTGGCGTGTGTCCTACTTTTTTTTTTGGGGGGGGGGTTAGCCTAGGAATTCCGGCGGTGAACATGAAAAGAATCCAGGTGTTGTGTGTTAGTCGAGGTATTATTATTATTATTATTATATACCTGCTCCACCATATACCGGTAGCTGTGGGTATGTTGTATTAGTTATTGCCTACTTTTTTACTTACCGTGCGGAGATTCGATGTGTAATTGTTGTGATTCGGATTTAAGCAGGGAGTCTCTCTCGGAGATAGTGGGAGATAGGATTTGGCATCATAATAATAATATGGAAACTGTTATTATACAGTATTATAACTGTCCTAATATGATTACTCTGTAAGCCTAGGCATGTTGGGGGTCCTACCCTCAAATCTGCTAAAAGCTTCTCGCCGGGAAGAATGCTAATAAGGACTAACATCGGAACGGGAAATGTGTAAATATCATACGTAGAAGAGACGAGGTATAATATTGGGAACTTTACTTAGCACATGCTCCCGAATAATATTTACTACTATTTATAGTTCAATCAATAGCTCAACAATTAGCAGATGTAAAGTGCCGTATGGCATCCGCAAATCTCTACATTTACATTGAAAGAGCCATGAGGGATATCATAAAAAAATAAAAATAAAAAACAGAACTGGATAGAAACTTTTTTTCCTACAATCTACTTGTTAGCTAAATATTATGCCAAGTTTTGTGGTACAGCAGAGTGCTGGCGCTGCTCCGCCTTATACAGTACATACACGTACAGTACAGCGCGAGTGCAATGGCGTTTGCCTATTTCGTCGCCAAGTATGGCAGTAATAACTCTTCTGCGCCAACTGCGAATGTTGTCCAGCAGACACTTTTCGCTGTCAAGCTCTTGGCAGCGAGGGATTTTTTTCTTTCGGATTTCCATTGCCCCGGATATTCGCCGTCAAAAAAGCCTTGCATTTCGTCCACCCCTTCAACGAAAAGGTGAAGGGGGAATGGGTGGATTTCAAGGGGAAATGATGAGGTGAGAAGAGGAGGAGGAGGAATAAGTGCATCTCTCGGTTGTTAAAATTTTTGAGAGTTGTTTTTTGGGTTTGAAACACCGCTCTGGGTACCGTATTGGTCTGCTGTCGATTGAAGGTGGTATGTTTATTTGTATGATATGCCGAGGGTCAAGTATTGAGAACCTTGATTATTATACTCAATTCATCTTAAAATTATAGGGAAAAGTGTAGAAGGTGTCAGCGTGCTTCAAGCAATTAATTCCTGGTTTTTTCATCCTTCTTTTTTTCATTCCAATTTCTTTGTGTCGTTCGGGGTATGAGAAGATGGGTGAAATGAAAGTGTGTGAATATTTTGTTTCTTGCCTTGCAGGTGGTGTGAATTTGCCAAGACTGGTGTTATGGGCACCCCTGTTTTTTTCCCTGGTAGTCGAGAGGTTTTCTCAATCCGGCAAGGAGATTCTTCACTCGTAAACTCCGAGATCCGGCTGCCCGTCGGCTGGGACTCATTGCGGGCAAGGACTATCCGAAAACAACGGTCGTGAGGCTGCGCGGGCAGTCGGATGGGGGCGGATTTTTTTTGCCAATATTTACGTATCCCTGTTTTCCACTCGTAGTGTGGGTACTTTTTGCCTGTTACGCGTACATTTCGGACTTCTGTTCCTGGACCTTGAAAAAAAAATATGGACCGTGCCACCGCAGACCAACTGTGCCAGCGCCGAAAACGGCAAAGTGTTACCGAATCATATTACCTGACTAAAGTCAATGGGTACTCGAGTACGAATCCTTTCTCATTTACCTTCCTCTTGGATCCCCCCATCTCCCAGGTTTCAACATGGATGACGGTGGATCTAACGTTGCGCCACATCCCCTTCCTAGATGGGCTCTCAGGGGGATTAAAGTTGAGGGGAAGGGGGGTGCTGGCAACCCACCTGGTAGGGATATCCACCAACCACAACCCCGGAAACGAGCCCCAGCATCGAGCAAGTTCACTTTAGGATCCTCCCTGTTTTCCTTTCGTTCGTGGGATTGGTCATCCCATGGCTAGGATGCTTGGTACGATTCCGGTAATAAATGCTCCTTTATTACATCCGTCTGCTGTGGTTATCGCTGTGAGATTCGTGGCACATTACCAGTACCGGTACTCGAGTACCGGTTCTCGTAGTGCTCCGTGGCAGTGTAACGGGTGTTTTTGTACTTGGGGCGATTCGCCGATTCGTGTCCCGCTCTTTCAACACCTGAAACAAGCTGAAATCTTCTGGCTGAGACTTAACGAGAGAAGGTGGTATCCGGCACTCGAGTTTTTCTAGTTGTTAGCACGGGTAGAGTACCGGCGCCGGTACTCGTACTCTATCGTACTGTGCTGTGCTCGAGGAGATAATCACGCTGCGAGTATGCTGTAGGTGGGTGATGGGCGCATATGACAGCTTTCTACTGGTGCCCTGAAAGTCTTGGGGGAGGGGAAATCCTTGCGCTAGAGTCTCGTTTATAGCCGAGATGCTCGTTCCTGCATAAATCCTCTTGAAAACAAACGTTTGTGTGTGTGTATGCAATTGTGATTTATCGTTTTGCCCGAAGAGGGCCATTCTCCATTGAGCGGTGGGGTGGGAAATATGCAAGGCACAATAGAGGGGAACAGTCAATCCCGTGGCCTCCACAAGTATATTATCTCACCAGGCGGCATGTCTTGCAAATTTTTCGTTGCACAAAAATCCCCAAAAAAGTCTAACAATGTGAGAGAGGACCACAGTTCCTAAGAGATAGGAGGCCATTGACGAATCATAATATTCTTAGGGCTGTTCGGTAGTTATCCACGACTCGAGACCCCCTGTGAACTTTCCTTTTTCTCTTCTTTCGCACCAAGGATGGGAGTTGCTGACGGGAACTCACTACCATATGAACAGAAGTTCCAGGGGTTAAAGGGTCACCCTATCGCGGTGCCGGGCGTTGTTATCCTGGATCGAATCTACTGGTTGATGAGCTGTTGGCTGAGTCCTGGCCAATCGGCGCTTGATACAGGGTTAAGTGTCCCGTGCCTCTGCAAGGTACGGTTTCTGTGCTCAAGTGCCATTCAGGAGTTACAACAAGGGTTGTGCTCACGCCCTTTCATCAGAGCAAATGGTCAACCACCATGGCGTGGGGCTAGCTACGAGCAGTAGCACGAAAGTAAGTGGAAGGGGAATAATTTGACCTCCCTATCAAAAAAGAATCACACTAGAAATCCACATGGAAGGGAGAGGAGGAGGAGGGGTCCGACCCCATATCACATATAAGTCTTCAAATTCCCCCCCATTCTCTTTCCCGCTCTTCACCCAGCCGGCCTTGCACAGCTTCGCTCCCACATTCGCTTCTTCCTTACTTTGTTCTTTGAAAGACAACTCTTGAAGGGTTTCTGTTTGTCTTTATCCATTCGCTCCCGCAGTTTCTGGGAAATTCTCACAACTTTCCATACCTTTTGGACCACCTACAAAGAACAAGATTCCATTCTTTTTTTCACCATCAAAATCAATCATTATGAAGTCAATCATTGCCGCATTTGCCATTGTTGGCCTTGTGTCTGCTCATAATACGGTCACTGATTTCCATATCAATGGCACTCCCAACCACGACTGTGTTCGCCAGGCAACCTCTGTCAACCCCATCACCGATATAAACAGCAGCGACATGGCTTGCAACGCCGTCAAGGGCAACGGGAAGACTAAGTGTACGGTCAAGGGTAAGTCAAATCATCTCCGATGAAGGGTGCTTTAGGATGAAGAGCTGACTGTTGCACTAGGCGGTGACTCGATCGCTTTCGAATGGCGGAGCGATCCTGGAATTCCCGCAGCTCAATATCCTCTCAAGGATGGCACCATCCCTGTTGGTGTGACGGACGACTCGCACAAGGGTCCATGCGCAGTCTACATGAAAAAAGTCGACGACGCTCTCACTGCTTCTGGGCCTGGTGATGGATGGTTCAAAATCGCTGAAGATGGCCTCGATTCATCAGGAACCTTCTGCACAGATAGGCTGCGATTGGCAAACGCTCCTCAGCCCGCCGTTGTCCCGAAGAACATCCCAGCCGGGGATTACCTTTTCAGGGCCGAGATTCTGACTCTGAACAATGCTGGACCTGCTAGCATGGGGGGAGCGGAGGAGCCACAGTTTTATGTTAGGTAGGCTCTACACTTCTGAATCCACAGCTACCGCTAGATGCTAACCATAACCACCTTGAATTAGTTGCGTGCAAGTCACTGTCGAAGGAACATCTGGAAACCCGGACGTGGAGAGAGTTAGCATCCCCGGATACATTACCAAATCCAGCCCAGGCGTGATCTACGATATCTGGAACTCCCCAACCGGGACCTTCAAAGACTACACCGTCCCGGGCCCCAAGCCTCTTAGCGGTGACGCCGGCAGTGCCCCAGCCCCGAGTGCATCATCGTCCTCTCCTGCGCCTGTCAAGACCTCGCCTCCATCGGTTCCCTCGACCACTCCCACCTCGCCAGAACCAACCGGGGATGGAAACGACGGAGGGTCCGTGCCTACCCCCACCCCCAGCGTCACTCGACCAACCGCCCCATCTAGTACCCCAAAACCGGCTGAGCCAACAACATTCTCCACCAAGACCTCTTCTATAAGCCCAGAGTCCGAGACAGATACCCCAACTGAATCTGATGCCCCTTCATCTTCATCATCTGGCGGTAGAGGAGGAGGATGCCATGGAAGGAGACACAGATGCAGACACTACGATCCCAAGGCTTATGGAAACCGGTGGGACCAAGATTAAAAAAACCGTCTGAGTCTGGGCAAATCTATCTTCATCGGGCTCGATTAGTCCGATGGAAAAATTAGAGTGGAGGATCGTGATATGGCGGATAGAGTCCGCAAAAGGGTATTATTCTATTCTATTCAATTGTAAAATATTATTTTTGTAGATAGACTCTGGTTAGTTTGTCGTTCCGGCAACATTTTTTTCTCCTTTCCTGTTAAGGTAGTCCAGGTGGAACATTCTGGGCGCGGGGGAGGAGGAGGGGGGGGTCTATTTTGTGATAGTCGCCTACCGTATTTACTCAATACAATCATGTGTCACGAGTGCGATATTAGACTACTGGTACTGTACTCGAGGATGTGCAAGTGGAGGGGAGATTGGGAGTTCGTCTTGTGGTCACAATTGCATATTGATTGAGCTCGAGAAGTGAAAGTGCAGTTCTTTTGTAAACCACCAGGGGTGAGAGAGCTGAAGGGTTGCACGGTAATATTATTAAACGCTGGTACCACTTTCGCTATACTGTACCTGTACTCGAGTAATAATACGGGTACGAGCATGGTACGAAGAACGAAGCGCGCTGAACTCTGTTTTGTTTGGGAAATTGCTCGTGGTGCTTTTGTGGTAAAGAGACTACCGTACGGTACTCCCCCCCCATTTCGTACTCAGGGGCTCTGTACTCGTACAAGTACTGTACGGTACGGGCCGAGTGCGGTCAGCTGGCAAGGGTTTTTTTTCCTTTTCTTTTTTTCCTTTTCTTCTTCGCTCGGCTGCCCAATAATTGATTAGCTCGGGAAAGATCTGTTTCTGGGAGGAGGAGGTGCTGGAGAATCGCGGAGGATGTAAATAATCCTAGAAACCCTTTTTTTAGAGAAGCTAATTGTTCAGATGCGCTCTCGAATATTCCCGACGTTGCGCTACTAGTACAACAAGGGTTTTAGTAAGACCCGGCAGATACTTCATCCAGCTTTGGGTGGTAAGTTCTACCGGTAGGGAGGAAGGCAATTTGGCTTCCGGAGTCGGGATTGACTTAGACTTTGTAGAGTATAGTACCGTACGGTAGTCTCGGCCATCCAGTCCTTGCAACATGTGCAACTGCGGCACTGCACAGCGCTAGTAACAGTAACCGAACGTGACATCGGGACATGAGGCGGTGGGTACATGTAACAGAAAACGTTGGCTTACCGTCGCTACGGCAGAGGAGTAACCAATAAACTACCGGGACCAGTTGATATTCATCACAGCTTTACAAACACCTGTTTTCATCTCAAATTTTACCGGACGTATCCTTTGCTACTACTATTCTTGAGCGCGGCACGGAAAGAGTATTTCTTATATGCCAATATGCCTATATTCCCTCCCCACAGAGCCAGAGTCAGACGGAAGCGGGTGGCGGAGACCAGTTGCAATGAGCCACGATTGATAGATAAACTGTATTGTGTGGAGAAGTTGTTTGGATGAAACGGAGATGCATATACTGCCATCTGCGGACGGCGCGGTGATGAAGTGTGATTTGTGGTGTTGGAGGGAAAATGGGATCATAATTTTATAGCTACAAGTAGATGTCGTCTAGGTCGGTTAATTATAGAGGGGAGTTGTTGGCTAGTCTGATGCTTCCTTTTGAGAAGACTTGGGTCATAAGATCGTAACAGGATTAACTTGAATTCTTCCAACATGGAATTATAAAGTGTTTGGGTGGTTGTGATCTGCGCAGGTGGATTGGAGCAATTGATGCCGTGCCGTGAAATGCAACTATAGGGTGAGGAGCTATTAGTATATCGAATTTATGGGGTTTGAATAACGGGAATGCTGTTTTTCTGTTTTGCTATAGGAGTTCAGGTCGCGGGGGTGCTGATTGATTAGGTTTCTTTTATACCAAACGGGTGATTTTCGATCACCAGCCTGCAGAGATTAGCGGAACGTTGGACGGATAGCTGAAAGATGAAGTTTTGGTAGTGAATATTGGGCCCTACTGAGGAATGGAAGACAATGAATGGAAGGCAGATGTTTTTATCTACAATTCCCGGGGTTGTGTATTTACAACTTAAGTTAGATACTTTTATTATATCCTCCAATTGGTCTGTTAGAAATCTCACTTAAATCTCCCTTGAGATCAGAGGTGTTTTTTCTACTGGCCCAGCACTAGCGTCTAGCGTTTGGTGAGTCGGCGGTATGCTACCATTAGAACTGGGGTAGTTGAACCTCGCTCTAGCACGTTAGAGGTGCCTTCGTCGGTAAGGCCAGGGACATCTTTTTTTTGTTCTAGGCCGGAGCCGGAATCTGTCAGTTTTTCCCGGCGCTTTCGCATCTCTACCTAAGTGAGAATTTCGGAAGTCTTAGCGGAATGTTCAAATGTTTCACTTCTTGCTTATGGCATCATATTGCCCTGCCTTAGACTCTATGAGATCTTACGATATCATTATAGCTTGACTTTTGTAAAAGATGAAATGGCTGAATTGTACACCTGAGACTTCGGAAGGAGGGCGAGAGATGCTCAAGAATTTCAGTCTATCCCAAGAGTGCCGGAGGAGAGAGCAACTATTTATATGGCGAAATAGCGAGGTAATTATATTATATTGGCAGTAGAAAAGAGATCGAAGGAAATAATACGGAAGACCGCGGAAAGCTAATTAAATGAGAACAAAATTGCATATCTGGTCAATTTTAGAGCAATGGCATTGGAGAAAAGGTAGACAGGATAAGTTGAACCGGGGCAACTTTACACCGAGAGTAGAGAGTACTGACTTGTTTTGTCGTATAATACTCGAGCATAGTACTCGAGTAGGATAAAAAAATATACCTGCTGCATTCCTGTTGGACACCAGCTGATATCCGTCGCTGCCCCATGAGAGGCTGCATAGTGCCTGCTCGCGGTAGTCCAAATCTCCTATGATACCAGATATTTAAACGTTCGGGTGCCCTGAGTGTGATGCTCTCCCACCCCCGCCCGACAGGCCACGACACTCACGAAGTCGGGTGGAGAGGTGCTGGCTCAATGAAGTCCCGGTGCGGCCTGGTTCTCAGCCCCTTCTGTGTAACAGAGTTAAATGTTGTTGTGAAGCCAGCTGAGCCTCATACGGAATTTGACACCTTGCATGGGGGAACAATAGGATTGTTGGACGACTTGGCAGCTGCATAACACTTCTGACAAACTTGACCAGTCAAATACCGTATCTTGTTGAGCCGCATACCGCTCTGTCAATAGGCTAAGCGAATTCACAGAAGGATATGGAAGGCAAGTTTCACCGCTCGCACTTCGCTCATTCACTCTGCCCACTTCTCTTCTCCACTAAAATTGAACTAACGATAATACCACCCCGCGCGTTGACATGATTTTTCCTACTATTTTTCTCTTCAACCTATAGGCGCTCACGTTGGCCGTGGTTAAGTTCATGGTGGATGTGGAGAAGATGGAACGGAATAGAGTGTAATATTATGTGAGGAAGGCAATCTATAAACTAGTACCGTATTCGAAACTGTCTAGTCCGTTAGTCTTGGAGGTAGGAACAGGACGGACCGCTAGTGGTAGTCCGTCCGTTTTGTAACTCTATAGACTGACTACCGGTAGGGCAGACGGAGGTACTCGAGTGCAGTAGGACAGGACCCCCCCCTACCGGGCTCTGCAGGTCCCTATGGAGTTTTTTTTTTTGTTACATCTTTTTCCACTGTTGCACCATGCCACTTGTAGTTCACAATTTCATCTCGGCAAACCTCCCGAAAAATTCCATCTATTCTGCTCAGAGTCAGCTTCCGTAGTATGATACCGGCATCGCTCACCATGGCTTTGTTGCAAAATCACCAATATATTCGGAGCGAAAGATTTACAGAAGCAAATTAGAAAGAGAGAATAAGACTTGCAGAGGATTGAATTAGTTCAGGCTTATCTTCCTACTCGGAGCCACTTGGTCATCGATTTAACCTTCTTCTCCGCTTTCTTACCAGAATATCATTTACTCTGTTGGCAGCCTGGCATCATAATATATCACTCATAGTTTATATGTGGTCACTTGCCGTCATCTGCCATGCCCGGCGGTCCCCTGCAGTTCCCCTGATTTTTTTTATAGCTTGCCCGCCAACAGCCGTTATCCCTAACGCCTGCCGTCTGTGCCCCCACCGCCCTCCCAGCAGTCCTTCCCCACACCCTACAGTTCTTCTCTCCTTACTCCACCGTCTTCTGATATCGTACCACCTATAGTCGCCGGCACGAGCGCGGCCTTCAGGACATCTCTTCTGTCCGCCTGAGCAGCCACTATCCACTATGTCTCAATATACCAATAAATGAATAGCGTGTGGGGTCTGGCAGTCCCCAGGTAATTTTCCCTGTTGGAAACCGTGCCACGATGCTCGGCCTCCTTTTATGACACTACGTTTGTTGTTCGGATAGCTTTAGGGAACGCCCTGGTTTATGCCTTTAGATATTATTTGGCTTTGGGAATCTTTTTGTTTTCGGGAGAGCCGGTATGCACTAGATATTTGGAACCTCGCAATGGCGAGAAAAGCTGTGAGAAATGCGGGGACGCAATAAGAAAGAGGACACATGGACTTCACGACGGGCGACGAACGCTATGGGCAGTAGGAGTTTGTGATTCCTTCTGCTATGAAGGTCAGAAAAAGGTAAGAGGAGACTTACATGAGCCTGGGTAGTAATTCATAGGGGGATAGGACCTTTTTTCTGATTGATATACTTCTATTTTCGGCGTTAGTTGCTGTTGTGAGAGAGTTGTTGAATTAGGTTAACTTCTGCGCTCCTGAGTGTGCGATTGTTTTTGTGTATAAACTCATGGTGTTTAATTTTTTCCAGTCGCCGTTTCGTTTCGTTTTTGCTGTCGCTGTCGATCCATGTCTAAGGCTGGCATCTTCAGACATCTGCAGGCATCTTCAGATATTTGCTTGTATTATACCAGAAGACATCTCTTGCCAATAAATAAAATATTTACTAATCAGGCAGGATATGCGGAAAGCCAGGCCTACAAGCAAGTCCAGGGCTGTTTCACTTTGACCTGACCGGGTCGGGTTGCACATCTGCAGGCTATCTATTTGCAGGCCGGAGTGGCCCCATGAGAAACACTATTCTTGGCCGCGATGATTGTGACTCTAGAGTTTGTTCAAGCTTCCTCCTTAGTCTGGGGGAAGAGGGAAGTAAAGAATGAATAGCATAAATAATACAATAGCCAGTATGATACACCGATTCTAAAAGCTGCGGTTCTGGGAGCAATCTGGTACCGCCATGAAAAAGGACCCGTTTATCTTTCAGGTCGAATAAAGGTGGAAGAAAGGTGGGGATTTAGGCTTTGAAAAATTTCCTTTTTCTGTCTAGTAGAGAAGGGCTGCTGCGGCTTAGGTGATGCTGATATTTATCACAAACCCAAATATTAAGCAATGTGAATATGGCTAAAGAACGGTCTAGCCTATGATATTTCCTGCTCTTTACCCTCCCATTTGTCAGGAGCAGTCCAAGACTAGAATGGGCAAGGTTAGTTAAGCATATCTTTAATATGCCAGATAAAGCCGGTGGCAAACATGTTAAGAGGCTTTCTATTCACTATACCCTCCCCCCCGCATCACAATACCCGATTAAAGGCATATGTATATGAACATGATCTAAATTAAAAGGGAAATTCTTGAGAAATAGGTGGGGGAAAATAAAGTACAACGTCATGCGGGAGAGATAATTTATAGGCATAAACAACAAGCTCTTCTGAAGAGGTAACGTATCAAGCAGTGACCCAAAGGATCCAAACAACAACTCGATTACGATAAAATGGGTACAAAAGAGGTGAGAAGAGAGAGTAAAGACATATATTATACGGGGGGGAGGTGTTTTCCGGAGAGAGGGACTTGCCCGAGATATGTTTAGGGATTGGAGTTTAAGCAAACAGAGAAGAAAGGAAAAGGAGGAGGAGAGTGTCAAGAGGATGGGGAAGGATAGGTTAGGAGGCTGTAAAGAGAATTGCGGAGAGGAGTGGAGCTGCCCTTATAGGGTGTATTTGTATGAGAGCTATAGCGAGAGATATAGAAAAAGGTGGGGGGAAGGGGAGTGCAGGAAAATTGCTTTTTGAGACGACGCTGGAGATGATGGGCTACCAGAAGCTGGGGAGTGTGACAGTCGCACCACGCAGGCCGATGAAGGCGCTAAGGAGGAGTGTTCAACTACGATAGTCTGGCCCGTCGAGATTGACATCGGTCGGTGCGAGTAGTAGATTCACCACCTCTTCATACCCATTCAGGGAAGCACACCGGAGTGGTATTCGGCCATGGTCAATTGGCTTGGCTTGTCGGGATTGGCATCGTTCCGTGCGAGCAGTAGCTTCACCACCCCTTCATGCCCATAGTAGGAAGCGCCCCAGACTGGAGTTTTACCCTCTCTGTTCGGCTTGTTGGGATTGACATCGCTGCGTGCAAGCAGTAGCTTCACCACCCCCTCATATCCATTGTAAGAAGCCCGCCAGAGTGGGGTTTCTCCATTCATGTCTGACTTGTCAGGATTGACATCATTCTGTGCAAGCAGTAGTTTCGCCACCCCCTCATGGCCGTTGAAAGAGGAGATCCAGAGCGGCGTTCGGCAGTCGCTGTTTGGCTTGTCGGGATTGACATCATTTCGTGCGAGCAGTAGTTTTACCACACTCTCATGCCCACTGTAAGATACGCTATAGAGTGGAGTTTCACCCTTGTTGTTTGGCTTGTCTGGATTGACATCGCTGCGTGCGAGCAGAAGTTTCACCATCCCCTCATAGCCATGGTAAGAAGCGCGCCAGAGTGGAGTTTCGCCATCGACGTCTGGCTTGTCGGGATTGACACCATTCCGTGCGAGCAGTAATTTCACCACCCCCTCATGTCCACTGTAAGATGCGCTGAAGAGTGGAGTTTCACCCTTGTTGTTCGGCTGGTCTGAATCGACATCGCTGTGTGCGAGTAGTAGTTTCACCACCCCCTCATGTCCATGGGAAGAAGCGTTCCAGAGCGGTGTCCGGCCGTCGTTGCTTGGTTTATCGGGGTTGACATCATTCCGTGCGAGCAGTAGTTTCACCACCCCCTCATGTCCACTGTAAGATGCGCTGAAGAGTGGAGTTTCACCCTTGTTGTTTGGCTTGTCTGGATTGACATCGCTGCGTGCGAGTAGTAGTTTCACCATCCCCTCACGCCCACGGGAAGAAGCGTTCCAGAGCGGTGTTCGGCCGTCGCTGCTTGGCTTGTCGGGATTGATATCATTCCGTGCAAGCAGTAGTTTCACCAACCCCTCATGATCCCTGTAAGATGCGATGAAGAGTGGAGTATCACCCTCGTTGTCTGGTTTGTCGGGATTGACATCATTCCGTGCGAGCAGTAGTTTCACTACCCTCTCATGCCCATTGTGAGAAGCGGTCCAGAGCGGTGTCCGGCCATCGTCGCTTGGCTTGTCTGGATTGACATTGCTGCGTTCAAGCAGTAGTTTCACAACCCCCTCATGCCCACTGTAAGATGCGCTATGGAGTGGAGTTTCACCGTCGTTGTTTGGCCTGTCGGGATTGACATCATTCCGTGCGAGCAGTAGTTTCACCACCCCCTCATACCCATGGTAAGAAGCTCGCCACAGTGGAGTTTCGCCATCCACGTCTGGATTGTCAGGATCGACACCGTTCCCTGCGAGTAATAGTTTCACTACCCCCTCATGCCCTTTGTCTGAGGCGCACGAGAGTGGTGTTCGGCCATCCTTGCTTGGCCTGTTGGGATTGACATCATTCCGGGCAAGCAGTAGTTTCACCACCCCCTCATGACCCCTGAAAGATGCGATCCAGAGTGGAGTTTCGCCATCCACCTCTGACTTGTCAGGATTGACACCGTTCCGGGCAAGCAGTAACTTCACCACCCCCTCATGCCCATGGTAGGAGGCGCTCCAGAGCGGTGTCAGGCCGTTGTTGCTTGACTTGTCAGGATTGACATCATTCCGTGCGAGCAGTAGTTTCACCACCCCCTCATGACCCCTACAAGATGCGATCCAGAGTGGGGTTTCGCCATCGACCTCTGGCTTGTCAGGATTGACACCGTTCCGGGCGAGCAGTAACTTCACCACCCCCTCATGCCCATTGCAGGAGGCGGTCCAGAGCGGTGTTTGGCCATCGTTGCTTGGCTTATCGGGATTGGTGTCGTTCCGTGCGAGCAATCGTATCACTGCTCCTTCATTGCCTTGCCGAGCAGCCAACCATAGTGCTGTATTACCCATACAGTCACTCTGATTGACATCACAGCCTTCCCTCTCCATCAAATCACCAACGATATCATCGATTCCGAAATAGCATGCACAGTGCAAACTAGGCCATAGGTGATGGGGGAGTGAACAATTATGGAAACTGTTTACTTCCTGGAAAAGTAACGCAGCATATATATGGTTACCGCCGCAGTTTAATAGCTCCAGTGCAAGTGTTTTCGAGCGATCCGAGAGTTCCACTTTCGCGTGGCTTCCCCAATACAAAGAAGAATATTCGAGAAACGGCATATCTCCAAGGTTCGAAACATTGTTGGCCGGGAGGCCCCGGACTATATTGTGATTTAGATATGTCAGGCATATCAGGCCAAGTGTTTCGTGGGCATCGGGAAAGATAGCAGACTGTGAGAGGTATTCTTGAAGCGTGTAGTGGATTAGTCGCACGGTCGATGTCTTTGTGTTAACCACTGCAAGCCCTAAGCATGACCCTAGCACCGTATCTTGCGGCCGGATATTCTCAGGGTCTAGATCCGTCGACTGCATGTCTACAGCCAGAGCGTGGCAGAGTTCGTCAATCCGTAAGGGCCGCTCCGCGTGCGATACCCACATCAACACCTCCATCCCTAGTCGTGATCGGTCTCCCTTCTGCTCCCTTATCCGCTTCAATGTTTGGACATACACACTATCGAGGCCCACGCCCGTTGTCGCCACCGTTCGCAACATTTGCTTTCTGCTCGCTACTGATGACTCGCCCAAGATTGCCTCAATATTTAAGGCCACGAGTAGAAACCTGGGTATAATATCAATAATGGAGTCAATTTATGAACACAAGTGCTTCTACTCACATTTCAGAAGCCTTTTCCAACATTGTTTTCACGATAAGGTTTTTCAGGTCCTCTGTCATCAAACCTGGATCTTGGTCATCATCATCGTCCATCTTCTGGCTCAGGTATCGAGTGATATCCCCTTGGTCGGCCACAATGTGTATGGAGTAGGCGCTCTTGGCAAGAAGCTTATCCAGTTCGGTGCGAATATGTGGTCTCCCCGTAAGAAATAGCCGTACATTTGGAGCTTCTTGAACAATTTGTTGTAAGGCGCGAAGGAACTTGAGTCGCTGCTGTGGAATCACCTCGTCTACTGCATCGACACAAAGGTATACTACCTCGATGGAACCAACTACCTGGACGAATAATTTTACCATGTCTGGCAACCCCAGACCATCGGAACCTTCCCGTTTCGACTCGTCAAAAGCACTTTTAATTTCACTCGGGATCCTCGGCGCCCTCGAAGCGACCTGGCGAACTAGACCTCCTATCATATTCACGACCGATTGGTCCTTCTGTGTCTGGTAATCGCAATAGAGAAATATAACTGCCATATTCCGTCCCCGGGTTTCCTTTCGCAGGGTATCGATTACTAAGGAACTGATTTTATCGCTCGTCAACATGGTCCACTGTTTCTGGAGAATACTCTTTTACCTTATATAGGTCTTTCCAACCCCTTGACCCCCATAACACAGCAATGTAGGATTCACCGACTCATCCTGGCTCCCGCACCATGACTCGAACTCACTCCTCCGGAGAACCCATTCCCCAACGCCCCCAAGGCGACTGTTTTTCACATGCTGATGTCTTTTATCGGGTTGGAGTGGAGATAACCATTCTTGGATTCGCAATGACTCTTCTTCTATTCCCACGTTGATTGTGGTATTGTTGATGTTTGACACATTCCCGACATTCGAATTCGAGTCACCATATCTCGTGTTGGTGATGCGATGGTCTGAAAGGGCGTTCAACATCCCATGCTGGCATGGGCCATGGAGCCTTGATCCTCTGTCCCCTACCGGTAATGTATTCATGGCGGATAAATTTGGTGATGGGTGAGGAGATAATATAACGGTAAAGCGTTTCGTCGAAGGTGTCGATGGGGGCCTTGTTCACTTGACCTCGGAAAGGTGGGGCTCGCTCTGTTCAAATTTTCGCTAGTTGTGTCACCTGCAGGCCCCAGCCAATCATTCCCACGCCAAGACTGTGGATTGCCCCATCTTTTCGTTCCCACTGGGAGACCCCGGTTAGAGAAAGCTTTTGAAAACTTACTAATCATTGACTAACTGTAGGCTCGCCTTGCCCAGCACTTGTCTCTCATCGCAGAGTCCTCTTTCATCATCTGACCTTCCCAGCGACCCTTTTAAGTTCCCTGGCACGCGCGCCGGAAGCAGCATTGAGGGAACCCAGCCTTTGCCCGAAATGAATGATTAGAGCGCACTCGTGTGGACTCACGTTGTCCGGTACAGCTCACTCCGGACCGACATCGCGACTGCTTACTTACTGCATAGTATTACAGCCCAATGAGTAAAGTCATAGGTATTGCTCGCTGACCAAGTACTAGGTGGCTTGTTCAACTTTTGCCAACCTGCACTTGAGCCCGGAGTCATGTATTACTCGTACGGCAAAGATTGGAGGCTCCCATCGCTCCAGAATTATTCTGCCTACTATCGGTTTCCCAATACGGTATTCGCTACAATTCGCTTGTAAAGTTCGCTTAGGGAGCCAACATTACCAATTCACGCATACAAGTATTAACGGGCGGCTTATAGGTGCGGTCAGATGACTAACGAAAGCGTCTCGCTAATCCCAGCTCTGCCGAGGAGATTTCTAACTCTCGCAATTTCCTCTTGAGCAGCCAGGTGAGTTTTTTGTTGGGAATCGGTTGATGCTGCCCGGGATCCTCAAGGCATAGTTTCTTTTATTTCATGAAAATTCAGAAGTTCGGGGAGATGTTTCAACTGATGGATCGATAGGCAGGAGTCTGGTCAATAACGCCAATGGGTTGGAGGTGATGGCAGGACAAGAGTGCGGGATTGAATTAAAAGAGCAGGAGAACAGAGACTCCTTGTAGTGCATTTCTTTTGTTGAAGGATTACATAGCATGTTTCTCTCTTTTGTTTCCGTTGGGGTGCAGAACATGCGGGGAAGAAAGCGGACCGGTGTCGTGATCGATGGGAGGAGGACTAGTATGACTGGGTTGTGTTTTTCTTTTTCACTTTTTTTTTTGATATATACTCCTGTTTTTACCGTCAGCTTAGCAAGCGAGAAGAGGGGAATGTGTTGCGTGCTGTCTACCTGGCTACCATTTGGTCCCGTATTTTTTTGATTCCCTAAGCTATTTTTATTTCCAGAGCTCTAACGAGTCCTTCTCTCGAAGAGGCATCCAACCCAGTGAGATATTGTATTGGCCTCTATTGTTTCACAGTAAGATCTCAATTAACTGAACCGTGTGATATTTCACCTGGCTTGCTTGCTCTCGTGTGACTGGATATTTTTTGTTCATATGCATCTTTCCGGCGGGCTGCGTGGCCCATACCGGATTTTGTTCCATATTTCGCCCTATCTTGAGGAGTGGAAAATCGTGGACCACCCGGAACAGTAGTCCGTCATGTCAGATTTGACGGCAGCACAGATCAATGAGAGTGGGTGGAGGAGCCGGGGGAAGAAGGAATTCGCCTGGTAATTAATATCGCTAAGGAGCAAAAGCTAGCACTCCTATCCAATCCAGGAGTACTAGAAAGCAAAGCTCAGATTCTTCAAAGTACAGTGCCGGTACAGTACTCCCACGCAAAATAAGTTAAGGTGAGCTTCACAGTGGGGGGCCGGCAATGCACATCTCCGGCCAAACACCATCTTAACTACCGCATCTAACTTATTCTAAGCCATCGTGAGTGCCCAGCATACCGAGCCATCTACAGGTTTAGGGAATGGGATTGGCTGAGCCTCAGTCCTGTTTTAAATAGTGGCTAGTATTTAGATGGTGACAAGCTACTACAAGCAGTATGCCGGGCGCTCGCTCACTTTCGAATGGAATACGATACCACCATTCACAATACAAGTAGCTCCATGCTTCCCAAGCTCCAACCCCGATTGCCCATTGTTCCCCTCCTCCCTCCTTTTCTCCTTGCAATCGCTTGTGTCACTGGTGGCATAATTTCTGTTGTAGAATTGGTTGAGAGTGATCATTCGGGTATTTTTAGTGGGGGGTAATCACAGTTCTGGTTGTCGCGCCCGACCGGGGAGTGCACCATGACTTTATTTTGTGCCGGAGTTCAGTACAAGTACTCGAGTAGGATAAAAAAAATATACCGTAGCCGCTCAATTTCCGTTCGACACCAGGTGATATCTGTCGCCCATGAGAGGCTGTATACTTTAGAGCCTGCTCGCAGTAGCCGAAATATTGTACCTGTACCTCCTACCCAGATATTTCAAGGCTTGGGTGTCCTGAGTGTGGTGCTCTGCCGCCCCCGCCCCGCAGCCCCCTACGCTCAGGAAGTCGGGTAAAGAAATGAAGAAGTGCGGGCTCAATGGAGTGCCGGTGGTGGGCTGGTTCTCGGCCCCTCCTTTGTGTAACAGAGCTTAATTTATTTTGTCAAGACAGCTGAGCCTCATAAGGTACCGTACTCGACCTGTCAGCACACCCTTGCAAACTGGAACAATAGCATTGTTGGGTTATCTGGCAAACTTACCAACCAGTTAAATATCTTGAGCCGCAAACCGCTCTGTCAAGTGGGAAATGAGGGTGCGCACTGAATAGGGTTAGCGAATTCACTTGGAACCTGGGCGCTTAGTAGGAAGGATATGGAATGCAAGTTTCACTGCTCGCACTTCATATTTCACGAAAACTGAACTAACAATATTAGCACTCCTCGCGTTGACATTATTTTCCTACTATCTCTTGGATGTACGAGTAATAGTGCTAGCATTTTGGCACGGTTGGTGGTGGTGTGGAGAAGAGGGAACGGAATAGAGTATAATATCATTCAAGGAAGGCAATCTATAAACTAACGTTTAGAATCAATCTCGGAGGTAGGACCGTATTGGGGGATAAATTGCCTAACGGTCAAAATGTCGAACTAGACTACCTTAGGACTAAAACTAACGGGTAGGGTAAAATAGAAACCTCATTCACTTATTCTTCCTAAAACGAAACTAACTAACCAAACATGAGTCTATATAAGAAGAATAAAACTATCTCAACCATTCTGTCGTCTGCCACACCTATCGATCTCTCCTTCAGGCATAATCCCATTAGCCTTCATGCCTCCGTAATATCAATAATGGAAGGATATGATCATAAACCATTCAGTCTATCCTTTCGGCTGGAACGAATCAAACCACTAAAACTATTATCCCGTCTTGTCCCTCATCTATCCACTTTCTTTATCTCTGACAACTATCCGCTTCCATCAACTCTAGTGGACCGGACGGACCGCTAGCGGCAGTCTGTCCTTTTCGTACACTATAGACGGACTAGGGCAGACGGAGGTTGGACAGCACGCCCACGACTTACTAGGACCCCTGTGGAGTATTTCTGTCACTTCTTTTCCACCGTGACACCTTGCCACTTATGGTTCACAATTTTATCATCTCCGCAAATCTCGCCAAAAATTCCATCTATTCTGCTGAGAGTCAGCTTCCGTAGTATAATACCGGTATCGTTACCATGGCTTTGTTGCGACATGACCAATATATTGAAAACGAAAGATTTATAGAAGTATTAGAACGAGAAAATAAGACTTGCAGCGGATTGAATTGGTTCAGGTTTATATCCCTACTCGGAGCACTTGATCATCAATTTAACCTTCTCTTCTCTTTGCCGGAATATCATTTACTATGTCAGCTACCCGGCATCATAATATATCACTCATAGTTTATATCATCCATTAACCGTCGCCTGCATTCCCTGGCGGTCCCCCTGATTTTTATTTTTATTTTTAGCTTGCCCGTCAACGGCAGTTATCCCTAATGGATGCGGTCGGTGCCCCCGCCCCCCCCTTCCCCATGGTCCACCACCCCCTACAGTTCTCTCCTCTACCCCACCGTCTTCTGATATTATACCCCCTATAGTCCCCGGCACTATCCAGGCCTTCAGGACATCTCCTCTGTCATCCGCCTGAGCAGCCCCTCTCCCTTATGTGTCATTATACCGATAAATAAATAGCATGTCGGGTCCGGCAGTCCCCACGTAATTTGCCCTGTTGGGAACCATCCCACAATGCTCGGCCTGCTGTTATGATAATACCTTAATTGTTCGGATAACTTTAGGGAACGCCCTGGTTTATGCCTTTAGATGTTATTTGGCTTTGGGCATCTTTTTGTTTTCGGGTCCCGGAGGCCCCGTAACCAACTCTAGCTATGGGCAGTAGGAGTTTGGCTTTTCCTTCTGCTAGCCCGGGGGTGAGCAAATGGTAAGAGGAGACTTACATAAGCCTGTGTATTAATTAATTCATAGGGGGGTAGGACATTTTTTTGTGGTCGATATATACTTCTATTTTTGCCGTGAGTTGTTGTTGTGAGAGGGGGTTGTTGTTGAATTAGGTTAACTTCCGCGCTCCTGAGTATGCGATGGTTTTTTTGTATAAACTCAGGTTGTTACATTTTCTCCCGTCGTTTCGCTTCGTTTTTGCTGTCACTATCGATCCATGTCTAAAACTGGCATTTTTAGACATCTGCGGGCACCTTCGGATATTTTTTGCTTGTATGATTGCCTATAAATCAAATATTTACTAACCAGACAGGATATGCCCAAAGCCTGGCCTGCAAGCAAGCTTAGGGCTGTTTCACTTTGACCTGACTGGGTGGGGTGCACATCTGCAGGCCACCCGAAGGTCTGCCAAGTCCCATGCGAACACTGGTCCTGGCCGCGATGGATGTAGCTCTAGGGTTTGTTCAAGCTTACTCCTTACTCTAGGGGATGAGGGAAATAAAGGGAGAATAGCACAAATGATACAATAGCCAGTATGATACACACCGATTCTAAAATCTGCCGCCCGGGGAGCAATCTGGCACCGCCATGAAGAGGCCCCGTTTATCTCTCGGGTGGAATAAAAGGTGGGAGAGGGTGGGGACTCAGGTTTCGATATTTTTCCTTTTTTTCTCTAGCGGAGAAGGGCCGCCGCACCTTAGGTGATGCTGATATTTATCACAAAGCCAAATATTAGGAAACGTGAATCTGGCTAAAGAACGGTCTAGCCTATGATATATTTGCTCGCTCTTGACCCCCCCATTTATCAAGAGCAGTCCGGGACAAGAATGGATAGGGTCAATTAATCATATCTTTAATATGCCATACAAGTGGCGACCGGCCTCCGGCCGGATGTTAATTTTGAATATGGATATTGTGGCCGAGTATAGTGTATATATATTTTTCCAGTAATAATATCAAATTGCAGACAAACTCATATACCAACATTCACCCTGCATTGCATATCCTACTCCGGTTCCTCCTCTCCCACTTCTAATTCCTTCTCCAAATCATTTTCATCAATCTTTTGAGCCATATACCTCTGCCAAATATTCAGAAGCCTGCTAGGGGAAACTATACTAAGACCTACCTGTCCTCTACCTCTGTTAGAGTCAATACTCTCTAGCTTTGCTAAACTGGTACCATGGAACATTTTCGTCTGCCAGGCCACCATAGTGTTTTTTGCCCCTTGAATTCTGATTCCATAATCAGAAATAAAGAAGTTGCCCACCTCACCATCCCCCAGGCTTCTATCGGTTGTCCAGAACAGACTATATTGATGAGGTGCCCCTTCTTTATGAATTGCTCTAAACCTTTCAGTTAGTAGTTTTTCATACCAAACATTATACTTTATTACATACCTGGAGTAGTTGCTGGCGAAGAAGCCCACTGGAGGGGCTAGCTGCCCTTGTTGAAACTCATACACCTCTTCCTTATACTGGATTGTATAAGTATTATTCTCGCTTTGTTTCCCCCTATTATCCATTCTCTTGATACCTGTTTCCAGAAACCCTTCAATATCCTCGCTAATCTCATTAGGGATAAGCCTTCTAGCCATATTCCAAAATAGTGCAAATACACTACTCTCTTGGGAATCGATTTCTTGTTGCTCCTGTGTATTGTAGTTTTTGGATAAGAGATTCTTTGCCCAATCAAATCGAGGATGGCTTCGGGACCCTGCAGAATAGCCAGTTTGGACAATTCTTCCTGGATCTTCTAGCTATAGTATAGATTTGAAATTAGTATAATATTAATTACTTGTATAAGGATTGAATATGAACTTACTCTGGCACTTCTCTTCCTATCAATACTCGCCATAATGGTTTGATTAATCCATTCAAGGATTGAATGATATTTCCCAGGCATAAAGTTTCTGTAAACCATAGCAACTATCTCGCCTGTTGTCTCATCCTGAATAATTGCACTATGATCTCCCGTAATATCAAGTTTCAATTGATCTTCCTGTAATTCCAGAAGAGGGTGTCTTTTTAACCTAGAATCTGGCTGTCTTCCATACAAAAGGTGATCGTTCCAGAGTGCATGGATTTCCTCACTTTCATAAATCCAGTTATTGGGAGGAGGGTAAATCTCAGGTCTAGAAAGTTTTTGGAGAGTAATCGTAGGAAGGGAGGATAAAAACTCCTGGTCTCTAGCTTTGGAAGATAGGCTGAGGTAGAGATTGTAGGCTAAAAGGGCTCGGTTCTGTTTGTACTGGTTTTTGTTGGTTTGAAGGTCTTGAATAGAACGAAGCAGAGGGGCAAATGTGGTGTTATAAGGTTCTTGGTTCCAAGAGGTAGTGGCAAACGAGATAAGATCAGAGAAAGGCTTCATAGGATCAGAACTCTGGGTGGGAAATTGGTTCTGTAAAATGGTGCAGAGTTGCATGCGAGGAGCTTTTCTGTAGGTTTGTGGAAGAAGTTGCAAAAAGTCCGAGTTGGAATTTGCCCAGGTTCCAGCACTCTGGAGAAATCCAGCATGCTTATTTTTATTGACTAGAATATTAAAATATTATAAGCAAAATACAACTAAGAAAATGAAAGAAGGGCTTATAGAATATGTATAACTAGCCAAACAAAATTAATTCTTTAGGGATAAAGCTAATACTGCGAAGCTCCCACCACATGTAGTAAATGAGCACTAAGTATGTATTGCTAAATGCAAAAAGAAAAAATTAAGATGGTAGAAATAAAAGAAGATAGAGATAAGGAGAATAAAACCTTTTCCCATGGTTGGTATTTGTAGAAGAGTAGTAGAAGGTGGAAGTTGTAGGGGAAGAGAGTAAGCGATAGCAAAGGTAAGCGAGGAAGAATAGGGGAGGAAAATAGCGGGAAGGGAGAAAAAGCGAGAAAGAAAGAAGTGGGGTGGGTATATAGTGCATGGCAACCACACATGGTAACCTTATAGAGCAAAGATATATATTAGGAGACAACCCACAGAATAAATATCAACTCTGTCAATACTGGTCAGATAAAGACATACTTTATACTGTTGTGTAGCTGGCAGTAAGCCCAACAATCTCCAGAAATCGTTCGTGGGATTGGATAAGTAGTTGTAGAGGAATCAGACATTGAAGCTTTTGATCGCCAAGGTACTAAAAGTAGAAGACTACCCATAGAATGAATATCAACTCTATCAATAATGGTCAGATAAAGACATACTTTATACCGTTGTATAGCTGGCATTGAGCCCGATAACCTCCATAAATCGTTTGCGGGATTGGATAAGTGGTTGTGGAGGAATCAGCCATTGAAGACTTTGATCGCCAAGGTACTAAAAGGAGGAGACTACCCACAGAATGAATATTAACTCTATCAATACTGGTCAGATAAAGACATAGTTTATACCATTGTATAGCTGGCATTGAGCCCGATAACCTCCATAAATCGTTCATGGGATTGGATAGGTGGTTGTGGAGGAATCAGCCATTGAAGATTTGGATCGCCAAGGTACTAAAAGTAGGAGACTACCTACAGAATCAATATCAACTCTATCAATACTGGTCAGATAAAGACATCCTCTATACCATTGTATAGCTGGCATTGAGCCCAATAACCTCCAGAAATCGTTCATAGGATTGGATAAGTGGTTGTGAAGAAATCAGCTATTGAAGATTTAGACTGCCAAGTTACTAAAAGTAGGCAACTACCCACAGATGAATATCAACTCTATCAATACTGGTCAGATAAAGATATACTTTATACTGCTAGGTAGCTGGCTTCAATCCTGGCAACCTCCATAAATCGTTCTCAAGATTGAATTAGTGGTTGTAGAGGAATTAGCCATTGAAGATTTGGATCGTCAAGGTATAAAAAGTAGGAGACTACCCATACAATGAATACAAACTCTATCCATACTGGGTAGATAAAGACATACTTTATACTATTGTGTAGCTGGTATTGTGTTCAACAAACTCCATAAACTGTTCGTAGGATTGGACTAGTGGTTATGGAGGAATCAGCCATTAAGGATTTTGACCACCAAAGTACTACTCTCAGAATAGATATCAACTCTATCAATACTTGTCTGATAGAGACATACTCTATATCATTATCATGATTGAATATATAGTGTTTAGCAATCAGTTATTAAGTTCTGCCAACCCTATATGTCTTATATAGACTTTATACGAATCTTAGCTAACTCCCTGGATAGCTATATATCTCATCTTACTCTTCAGCTCGTATTGGATTCTGCAATTGCTATAGTCGTATATATATAACTACAATCTCATTGTATAATTTCCTATATTCTATATATATTTCAAAACAAAACATAAATTAAAGTATAACTGAACAATAAAATAACATGTTAAAATTCCCTTATTCCTAGTCATCTAATAGCAGTAAATCTTTATATACAATATTTGTAGTAATTCCTCTCTCATTCTCAGTATTAAAGAAAGACCGAATATGGTCGCGATGTCTAACTCTTGAAATGCTAGTATATAGTTGCCCATGAGTAAAAGGAGCGACTCTCAAGTCAATAACTGCACGATCCAAAGTTAAACCCTGACAGCTATTAAAAGTAGTTGCATATGCTAATCTAAGAGGAAACTCTTTTCGTTGCATTGTCCAAGAGCAAAACCTTGGCTGAAATTCAAACATGATTCTCGGAAGATGGTATCTTTTTCTATTAGCCCCCCTGGCTGCTTCTACCCCAACTAACTCCACCTCTATAACATTTTCCAGTAGTTTTTTGATTACTACTCTGGCATTCTTAACCAGCCCTTCCTCCAATGTGAGGTTTCGCATCAATACACAAATTGCCGACTCCATCAAGCGAAGTTCATGGGGTGGTACTCCAGGTTCATGAATTTCATGAAGGAATTCGGGTGTTGAAATCTGACCCCTGAGAGTTGTGTTTAAGGATCGGTCTTCCCTTTCCACCTGTACACTCTCTTCATCTGTGTCCTTTATACTATCATAGCTGAAGTATTTATGTTCTATATTTATCATATTTAAGTTAGCTTTCTTACTCGACTTGATTATTATCATATATATATACTCTTCCAAATCTAAATATTATAAATTAGAGAATAAAAGAGTATGTTAAAAAGCTTACCTGAGACAAAGGGAATCTTCTCTAGCATCTCGAGATTGAATTCATCAACATAGGCATTTAAGGGACTTAAAAATGACCTTTGACAAACCTCGAATGGGGTGTAAAGTATGGAATCAGGAAAAAGAAAGTCTGCAATTTCTTCATAAGAATGAATTCTATCGATTAAGGGCAACTCAATAGAAGAGTCATTTAAAAAGTCTTCGCCAATTGAATCAACCCATTCTGAATAAACAGGATCTTGTGCATTGCGAATAGGTTGATATAGGCGAAGTATTTGAAACTTCTTCCAAAGTAGTGATGATCGTACTGAAGCATCAAGAGATGCTGTTGGTCCTCCATTTCTTACAACTGGAGCAACTTGCCGAAAGTCACCAAGGCCAACAACTATCTTTCCACCAAATGGCTTAGTATTTCCCATTAAAAGCTGTAGAAGTGCATTGGTGCATTCAACTGCTGCCCGATTTGACATTGGTAGTTCTTCCCAGAATATAATTTCTACATTTTGCAGAAATCTGGCATGATCAGAATGTGGACCAATTCGTGATTGCAGTTCCATATGGTTCTATTTATACTCAATTTTAATATTAGCTTGAAAACCTCAGTATACGATAAACAACTATTTGTAATATTTGAAATCATAGTATATAATCGTTATATAATAGTTGTATAATATTTGTAGAAATAGGGGCTTTGATAAATAAATTAAGAATATTTAGTTTGGAATAAAACGATCTGACTAGTGTCTAAAAGTAATTGGAAAACAAACTTTTAATAAATGACTCTCTTACCTCAGTAACTGGAATACCAAATGCAGAATGTGCTGTTTGTCCTCTTTCATATTGAGTTACACTCAATTCAGTAGAGCCAACAACTAGAACAATATGTCCCTCACTTCGAAGTCTATTGACTAATACATTTGCGGTAAAGCTCTTCCCCCGAACAGCCTTGCCTTCAATGAAAAAGCAAGTGTTGGTTCGATCAGTTGGCGGTTTATAGAAAGATTCTAAAACCAGGTCATAGACATCGAGTTGCTCCTTTGAGAGTCATAGTTCATCATGTAGGAATTTCTCAATAAGGTACATATATTGAGTAGAACAGCTGGCTTGCTCGAGTTGCAGTAATGATGGGTGCCGATCAGGTTGAGGTAGGCCAAAATTAGCTAATCTTGAATCTTGAGTACTCAAGTATCTTTCAAGATCGCGAAGAGCCAAATCTGTAGCAACTTGAGCACTATTATACTCATCTAGGTAGTCTGCCATGAGCTGCTCTTGGTGGTGATCGAAGAGTGGAATTGCATTGGTCGGAACATTCAAAAGCAACTGGCAGAAGAGAAACCGCAGTTGATAAGAGGAGGCGAAATTTTCGATAGCTTCAGCCAAGGCCAGGTGTGCCTCATTTGAGTTTTGAAAGAGTCCTAGAGCAGCAGCAGCTTCTTGAAAGGTTGTATGAGTTGTATTTCCCACAGATCGGAGACTTTCAAAACTGAAAGCAGGCTTATGCAAAAGTAATACACGAAGGTAAAAGAGTTCCCCAGTTCGAGGAGGAACAGTCCGAATCCTAGCAACAACCTCGCCACGAGATCGTGCCCGAATGATCTGTTGAGGAAATGATGAATCAGGTATCTCTAAAAGATCATCTGGTCGAATTTGAGCTGAATTTCGAGCAGAATCTGAGACGATTGAGTACAAACAATATTTTTCATAATACTCAGTATAGAGAAGGGTTTCGAGGACAGGAATTCGTGGTCTAGCAAAATAGCGAAGAAGTGTTGTTGCTGCTGATTGACTATTGTTTGTGCGATACAGCTGAGATAGAGGCTGATTCGGGAGATGAATAGATAATACTTTGACTGCAGGTTCCTTTCTGGATATATTGTATTCGAGAATGCGCCAGGCTGCTTCCGAGGCTGACAAATATCTGGCATCAATATAATCAGCTGTTTCGTCGTGAAATTCTCTGATGTAATGTTGAATAGTGTCCAATCAGGTCCTTTAAACAGGTACTTATACAAATACATGAAAACATTAACAGTAAAACAAATATCAACATTAACATGACAATCAAGTAACTTGCTTAGAAATGGCATATATGAGACAACATAATGATCCTCATCCTTAATGCTCTTATAATTTACACGACCATGATTGTTTAGAGTTGTTGAAGGCTGTAAGTCTTGAGGAAACCCCCATATACAGGATCCATTGCGATTACATCGACTGTAAGACATCGAGAGATGAGTCTTCGGATGGCAATTGAATCGAGTAATAATTTGATACAATTCTGGATCTTCTATCGGGTCCGGTAATCGTGCAGAAAGAAGTTGATCAATCTTGTCAAAGGGCAATTCAGGACTTGTCTAAATATTGAATTAATATTAGCTTTTAAAATATTTTATATATTCAAATATATGAAAGCTGTATATCATAGTTAAATCAAGTAAAGAAATAGATTTTAACATACCTTAATAACGAGATGTGCATGTGGAAGACCTCTTTTTTGGAATTCAATAACTCGGATAAGGTATACTATTGTACCGAAATGTTTTCGCATTGCTTTAATAGCCATTTCCAATCTTGCTTTAAAACTACGACAAACAACCACAGGAATATCTGAAGCAGTTTGACCTGGTGCAAGCTTGGCCTTGATCTCAGGCCAATTTGGATTTATTGTAATAGTGATAAAAAATGATGGTTTACCTTTAGCACGACAGAGGTCTAAGGAATCAGCTACTTCGGAGGCTGCCCAAGCTCGTGATCCTAGAAAGGAGGCTGGCAGAACAATTCCCCGATTGGAAAATGATTCTAAATGGCTTTGTTGATCCAAGCTGTAAGAATCCAAATGCTGAAATTCCTCAACTTGATTCATTTGCTGTTGTAAAGCTTGTCGAATATAAGATAGTCGCTCATCTTCAACTCGGGAATACATATCAACTAAATACTCTCCTGTCAAGCGGCCAAATTGCAGAAACCGGTTCTCAGTTGTTAAAAGTCCCCTATACCATCGGATTTGACTCATTGGTGTTTCAGGTGACCAGCCTAAAGTACCTTGAGGAAAGAATATCGGATATTGCAAGGGTTCGTAAAAAGGTGAAAGAATATCGATTTGTTGCCGAGGTAAGCTTCCATTATACTGGATCAATATACTTCGAGGGTTGACTTGATGAAGATTATTACTATGAATAAGTGCTGCAATATCACCACCAGTTGAGGTAGCTCGCAACTCCAGAGAAAGAGTATGGGTTGTTGAGAAATCGAAAGAATGTCGAAGTTGACGAATAAAAGGATTAAGAGAAGCTAGCTCCTGATAAAATTTGGCTACCAACTCAGGGACAATTCCTCGTTCAGCAGCTTCTCTACCATGTCCTTGCTCATCGTACAGAAACCATCTTAATGATTGGCTTCCCTGAGTTATATCATGTAACTGGTGGTAAACCCGGCTAGTTATTGCAACATTCGAAGGCATTAGTAGCTGTCGAAATCCTCCGGTTACCCCGATTGATGTAAATGCAAAGAGTTTATTTAACCGACGCAATTGTGATGCAAGTGAAAGCTGAGTGGCCTCTATAGTATCGGCAAGTTCGGAGGAATAAGGTGGTAAAGAAGGGACGACATATTTTCCTTTGGTGCAGCACCAACCATTGGCCTCTGATGCTAAGAGATCAGCTCTACACCAGGAGCAAGTATGACTCCAATTGTTCATTAACTGCTGAATAGAAAGGGTTGGTAATTGATCCCACCATTCCAATCCTAATAAAGACTGTTTTTTAGCTTCCATTGTAGTAGAATAAATTAAGAAAATAGAAATACTATCATTAAATGTATTTCATAGCTATTTTATAGCTTATAATGGAAATACTTACTCGGAGGAGGTCTTGAAATAATAGCAATTTCTTGAGAATGGTGGTTGTTTTGAAGATTATGGAGTCTTTGTCTTCGTCGTGTAATAAGTGCCTGGTTTGCCTCAGCAATCTCAGCTCATATTCGTGTAACGGGGGCACCCTATAGAGAGGTGAACTCTAAGGTTGCGACCGCACCAAAACTCAAAGTAGAAGATAAAGATAGAGTAAATAATTCACGAAGAATCAAAACGGTTAAACTTAATATCGT